>Ga0075370_10000035_pt1 | contig 42607 bp, 45 predicted proteins | sample EndMethybrTD3035_FD_71398 | JGI IMG/M metagenome (GOLD analysis project Ga0075370, IMG submission 71398) | Populus endosphere microbial communities from Tennessee, USA - Endosphere MetaG P. TD hybrid TD303-5 | ecosystem: Host-associated > Plants > Roots > Endosphere | place: USA: Tennessee... | reverse complement strand
GCGCCACGTGGCGCGCCTTCTGCATCGTCTCCGATGGTGAGCTTGACGAAGGCTCCAACTGGGAAGCGATCCAGTTTGCCCAGCATGCCCGGCTCGACAGCCTCGTGGCCATTGTCGACTACAACAAGATCCAGAGCTTCGGTTCAGTCGCGGAAGTCAGCGATTTGCACCCGCTGGCCGACAAGTTCCGCGCGTTCAACTGGGGCGTGCACGAAATCGACGGCCACGATCACGCCGCGCTCCACGCCGCGCTGACTGCCGCGCCCATCGTGCCAACACGGCCAACCGTTGTCGTGTGCCACACCGTCAAGGGCAAAGGCGTCTCATTCATGGAAGACCAGCTTGCCTGGCACTACAAGAACCCGGATGACGATCAGGTAGCTGCCGCACTGGCGGAACTGGGAGAAGCCTGATGCGCAATGAAACCATTGCCGCGCTGACCGGCTATGCCCGCGCCAACCCCGATGTCATGCTGCTCACGGCAGACCTGGGCTATTCAGTCCTCGAACAGTTCGCGGACGAGTTGCCCGATCAATATTGCAATGTCGGCGTGTGCGAACAGGCCATGGTCGGCATTGCCGCTGGCCTCGCGCTGTCGGGCAAGCGCGTGGCGCTCTATTCGATCGCCAATTTCCCGACGCTGCGCTGCCTCGAACAGCTGCGCAACGACGTGTGCTATCACGATCTTCCCGTGACCGTCATTTCAGTCGGCGGCGGGCTTGCCTACGGCGCACAGGGCTATACCCATCATGGCCTCGAAGACCTCGGCATCATGGCCAGCCTGCCCAACATGGCCGTCACCTGCCCCGCCGATCCGCACGAAGCAGAGGAACTGCTGCCACAGTTGATGGACCGGCGCGGCCCTGCCTATCTGCGCCTTGGCCGCGCGGGCGAACCTGTGATTCACGATGCCGGCACGCCAGTCAAACTCGGCAAGGCCATCACGTTGCGCGAGGGAAGCGATGTCGCCCTTTTGGCCACGGGGCCCATCCTGGGCCGCGCGCTCGCAGCCGCCGATGAACTGGCGAGTGAAGGCATTTCCGCATCGGTCGTCTCCTTCCCTGCAGTCACACCGCTCGACACAGAGTGCATTACCGCCCTCGCCGCCAGCCACCGCGCGCTGGTGACTATCGAGGAACATTCGGCCGATGGCGGCTTCGGCAGCCGCGTCGCCGACTTGCTGATGGAAGCCGGATCGCCGGTGCGCTTCGCCAAGTGGGGCACTACGCCGGCGCTGCGCGGCAAGGTCGGCAGCCAGGCCTGGCTGCTCGATCAATTGCCCTCGATCGCCGCCCACGCGAAAGCCCTGCTGTGAAACTTCTTGTCACTGGCGCATCGGGATTTGTCGGCGCCAAAGTCGTCGAACTGGCGCTGGCCGCGGGACACGAAGTCGCCGCGACCACCCGCCCGGGCAATCCTTCGCACCGCCTTGCTCCGCTGGCTGGACGATTTGATCAGCTGGCAGTGGATTTGCGCGACTGGAGCGCGCTGACTGCCGCAGTCACACGTTTTCGCCCCGATGTCATCATCCATGTCGCCTGGGCGGGTGTCGCCAATTCGGCGCGATTTGAAAGCACCCAGTTTTCCGATAACATCGATGCCGCAGCCGCGTTGATCGAGGCCGGAGCGGAAGCGGGCTGCACGGCGTTCATCGGCACTGGCAGCCAGGCTGAATATGGCGCGGGTTCCGCCATGCTTGAAGATTGCCTGCCCCAGCCGACGACGATGTACGGCGCGGCAAAAGTCGCGGCGCTCTATCTTACCCGCCAACTGGCCCACCAGTCCGGCATGCGCCACGCCTGGCTGCGGCTGTTTTCCACCTATGGGCCTGACGACAACCAGGGCTGGCTAATCCCCTCGCTGATCGAGCAGATGCTCTCGGGTCAGCGCCCGCAGACCACACTCGGCACGCAGTATTGGGACTGGCTGCACGTTGACGACGTTGCGCGCGGCTTGATTGCCGCCGCTGTCTCGCCGCAAGCCGAGGATATATTCAACCTCGGCTCTGGTCAGCCGGTGCAAGTGCGCCGCGCTGTGGAACTGATCCGCGATGCCGCTGCGCCTGAAATGGAACTGGTGTTCGGCGAATTGCCCTTCCGCCCGGACCAGGTCATGCACATGGAGGCCAATATCACGCGCCTCAAGACCGCGACCGGCTGGGCACCGCAAGTAAAGTTCGAGCAGGGTATTGCCGATACTGTCGCGTGGTATCGCGCGCAGCGCGGCGCCAATGTCCAAGAGCGTGCCGCATGAGCCCGGAGACCACACGCTTCATCCGCTTTCTTGTCACTGGCGGGCTGAACACCGGTTTTGGCTATGCGAGCTATGCCGCGCTGGTGCTGATTGGCATGCCGCTGTGGCTGGCGGTGGCCGGATCGACCAGCCTTGCGATCCTGTTCAATTTCTATTCCTATGGCGGCCTTGTCTTCGGCAACACCTCGGCGCGGCTCATGCCCCGCTTCCTAGCGTTCTATGCCGCGCTCGGTCTCGCCAATTACGGCTTGCTACATGCCTTGACTCGCATCGGCATCGGCCCGCTCCTGGCGCAGGGCCTGCTTCTGCCGGTGCTGGCGATCCTGGGTTTTGGTGGCATGCGCTATTTCGTTTTCACTGCGCCCCCTGGGGAGGCTGGCTGACACCATGGCAGGTCTCAATCTCACCGATGAACGCGGTTACAACCAGATCTTCGCCCCCGTGGGCGCAACCCCGTTGCGCCAGCGCCGCCGGACCGACTGGATGTTGGCGCAAATCGCCCGCACGGGTGCGAAACGCGTGCTCGAAATCGGCAGCGGAACGGGCGAGAACGCCGCGCTGCTCGCCTCGGAAACCGCCGCTGAAGTGGTTGCTGTGGATATCAGCCAAGCCTTCATCGAGATTGCCCGCCATCGACACCAGAGCCCAAATCTGCGCTTCGAGCTGCTCGACCTACTGGGCGATCAGGTGCTCGAATTCGGCAAATTCGACATGGTCTGCGGCAACGGCATCCTGCATCACCTGGTGAAGCAATTGCCGCGCGTGCTGGGCAACCTGCACCGCATGACCAATCCGGGCGGCGGCCTTGCCTTTATCGAGCCCAATTTCCTCAATCCCTATTGCGCCTTCGCCTTTGGCACCCGGCTGGGCCGCCGCATGGCGAAGCTAGAGCCCGATGAAATGGCCTTCGCCCCCGGCGAGCTGCGCCATGCCCTCGCCGATGCGGGCTGGAAGGATATTTCAGTGAGGATGCAGGATTTCCTCGTCCCCGGCCTGCCATTGCCGCTGGTGAAGCCGGTGCTGGCGGTGGAACCCGCGCTTGAGGCCACGCCGCTCACCAGCTGGCTCGCCCAGTCGCACTTTATGACAGCCAAGGCCTGAGCCCCATGAAACGCATCTCGATCGTCAGCCCGGCCTACAATGAGGAAGACAATGTCGAGGCCTGCTATCAGGCCGTCGCCGCGCTGTTCGCCAAGGGCGGTCCGCTTGAGGACTACGAGCGCGAACACATCTTCGCCGACAATGCCTCGCAGGACCGCACGGCGGAAATCCTGCGCGGCATCGCGGCGAATGACCCATGCGTCAAGGTGATCCTCAATTCGCGCAATTTCGGGCCCTTCCGCTCGAATTTCAATGCGCTGCGTTATGCCACTGGCGATGCTGTAGTGGTCTTCCTGCCCACCGACCTGCAGGATCCTCCCGAGGTCATCCCTGAAATGGTGCGCTTGTGGGAGGGCGGGACCGAGATCGTCGCCGGCTGCCGCGCCAACCGCGAAGAAACGCTGACCCTGCGCACTTTCCGCCGCATATTCTACCGCCTGTCGAACTCGCTGTCGGATTTCGAGATCCCTGAGAGTGTCGGGGAGTTCCAGCTCATCGATCGCAAGGTCTGGGAAGTGGTCGTCAGTCACACCGACCAGTACCCTTACATCCGCGGCATCATCGCCTCCACGGGATTCAGGCGAGTAATTTTGCCCTACACCTGGAAGGCCCGGAAACGCGGGATTTCAAAGAACAACGCGCTCGCGCTGGTCGATCAGGCGCTCAACGGCATATTCTCGTTCACCACGGTACCCTTGCGGCTGTGCAGCTTCGCCGGCTTCGGAATCGCCTTCTTCGCTTTCCTCTATGCGGTTTTCACCATCATCTCGACCCTGATCGATCATACCAGTGCACCCGCCGGCACACAAACCATGATCACCGCGATCTTCTTTTTCGCCGGCGTCCAGCTCGCCTCGATTGGGCTGCTGGGCGAATATGTGACAGCGATCCATGCGCAGGTCCGGCGCGGGCCGATGGTGGTCGAGCGCGAACGGATCAATATACCTGCCGACCTTTCGGTCTGAGCGAGGGCAGCGGCGCCATGTCAAGTGTTCTGCCGGCGATTGTCTATGGGCTGCTGGGTGCGGTTCTGATCCTTGCACCCTATCTGGTCGTTCGAAATACCTCGGCGCCATCCGAGACGGTAAACGATAAGCTACCCATCTACGCACTGTTGGGGTTTGCAATCGCGCTTACCGCAGCGCGAGGGATAGTGCCGGCCGCTGGAGTGCTGCTAGTCACGAGTGCCTCGTGGGGCAAAGGCCCACGAGCTCTGGCCGGCGCCGCGGCGGCGGCATTGATTGTTGCGACAACCACCTGGTGGTTATTGCTCATCTCCGTCTCGCCGTTTCAGCAATGGCTGACTGCTTTTCTCTGCTTGGGGGGTGGCTTGCTGGCGCGGCGGTGCAATTTCGAAGCGGTTCTCCCGGCAAATCCGGATCAAAAGCGCATAAGGGAACTCCTGGTCCCCGCTGGTCTGTTTGTACTTTCCCTCAGCGCCGCGCAACTTACGGGTTCGATGAACGATGTGGGAGCCGCTCTTTTTGCCTGGCACCATTGGGGGGCGTACCTTTCTCCCGTGTACGCCTTGATTGGCGGAGCGGTGCCTTACCGCGATTTTCCCGTGCAATATGGCATGGGACCTACACTACTTATTGGTGCTGCCTGCAGAACCTACTGCTGGAGCTCGATTTTCTGGTCAGCAGCAATCTCTAACGCATTGCTTCTTGCCGCATTAGGTTGGATGACCATGGTTCTCACGCGCAACATGGACATGCCTTCGCGCATGCTCGCGCTGGCGGCCCTGTCGGTCGCGACACTGTGCTGGACTGGCTTTCCGCTCGGCTGGCTGAATCCAGTCTCCGGTCCTTCGGTCGGCGGCCTGCGATTTTTGCCACTTGCCTTGATAGGGGCGCTGATCCTGACGATCGAGGATGCCGACGATGATGAAAAAAGAACATCACGGATCGCATTATTGGCGGGTCAAGGTCTTTGGCTGCTGAGCCTTGCGTGGTCACCCGAGACAGGGCTTTTTTCGACCATAGCGTGGTGGCCTTGGCTGGCCCTCAGAATCGCCGATCGACACTTGCAATTGAAAGACAAATGGCGCTCGCTGTTCAACTATGGAATGGCGGCAGTCATGGCTATGCTAGGCGGCCTCGCCCTGCTCGCGGTCCTGTTCTACGCGACTTTCGGTTACTGGGTCTCTGCATCTGACTTCCTGTATTATCAGCTCAATCCCCCCAGTCATGTTCCGGTCGATTGGTTGGGAGCAGTCTGGTTCGCCATTACGGTTTTTGTCATCGCGGGCGTAGGTTTGTACCGCAGCACCGACAACTCCCATCGGCGCATGCTCTATGTGGTCGCCCTTTCAGGCTGGGCCTCATTTTCCTATTTCCTTAGCAGAAGCCATGACAATAACGTGATCAACCTTCTACCGTGGCTGATACTGGTCATGCTGGCCGCCCAGCGAGCCTTGGCAAGCGACCTTACAGCCGGCTTCCTGCGCGGGGCACTTGTTGGTCTGATCGCATTGGTGGCCAGCTTCAATTTTCCTGCCTGGAGCGTGCGGCCGGGCGCGGCGCAAATCGCTGGCTTGCAGCTCGGTTCCTCAAGCATCATCGAACGCTTCGAGGCGGCCCCAAGCGACGTGGATCCAATCATTCCGCCAGAGGCTGCAGCACTTTACAATAATTTACGCCGTGAAGGCGCGCGCGGCATCGTCCTGCTAAACTGGCAGCGGATCATGCTTGATCAGCTTCCCACGGAACAATGGACCGTCATCAACAATGGCGCCAATTACCAGCCACTGCCTCCGCAGGAAATTGGCCGGTTCGCCATCAGAGGTGCTGCAATCAACCGGCGGGGTGGATGGCTGATCATCGCCAACGACTATGTTCCGCGCTGGCTCGGGCCATTCAGCAAGGCTTACGTGGTGACGGAAAGCCGCACCTTGGGCGACTACACAGCCTTTCATATGCTCCCGCGCTGACCGGATCTCACTCTTCGCTGTATTCATCGCAAGCAGCACAGCTTGCATGAATCGCCGCGCTTCGGCAGGGCAGTTAGCAGATGTGCGCAACGCGTTAGCACTGGCGCAACTTGCAATGGCCGGAGAACGCCCGTGGATTTCGCATTCAACGAAGACCAGAACAACATTCGTGAAGCCGTGCTCAAGCTGTGTTCGCAGTTTGACGACGAATACTGGCTCAGCCATGACCGTTCGGGCGAATGGCCGCGCGAATTTCACAAGGCCATGGCCGAGAGCGGCTGGATCGGCATCGCCATGCCGGAAAGCGTCGGCGGGTCGGGCCTCGGCATCACCGAGGCGGCGATCATGATGCAGGCCGTGGCTGAATCGGGGGCCGGCATGTCTGGCGCATCGAGCATCCACTTGCCGGTCTTCGGTCTGCAGCCAGTAATCATTTTCGGCAATGAGGAACAGCAGCAGCGGATGATCCCGCCGATCATCTCGGGCGAGGAAATGATGTGCTTTGCCGTCACCGAACCCAACACCGGGCTCGACACCACCAGCCTCAAGACCCGCGCCGAGCGCGTGCCGGGCGGATACCGGGTGAATGGCGAGAAAATCTGGATCACCAATGCCCACGTGGCCGATCGCATGCTGCTGATCGCCCGCACGACGCCGCTGGAGGAAGTCAGGAAGAAGACCGAAGGCCTGTCGCTGTTCTATTGCAGGCTTGACCGCGAGAAGATCGAAACCCGGTTGATCCCCAAGATGGGCCGCCATGCCGTGGGCTGCAACATGGTGTTCATTTCCGACATGTTCATCCCCGAGGAGGACCGCATTGGCGCCGAAGGCGATGGCTTCAAGATCCTGCTGCACGGGCTCAACCCCGAACGCATCCTGCTGGGGGCAGAAGCCACCGGCATCGGGCGGGTGGCGATCAAGCGCGCGGCGCAATATGCCCGTGAACGCGTGGTCTTCGGCCGCCCGATCGGCCAGAACCAGGGCATCCAGCATCCGCTGGCCAAGGCCTGGATGCAAGTCGAGGCGGCCAGCCTGATGGCCTTCAAGGCCGCCAGCCTGTTCGATGCCGGCAAGGAATGCGGGATCGAGGCCAACAGCGCCAAGTATCTTGGCGCCGAAGCCGGTTTCGAGGCCTGTCAGACGGCGATGATGAGCATGGGCGGCATGGGCTATGCCCAGGAATACCAGATCGAGCGTTATATGCGTGAAGTGCTGGTCCCGCGCATCGCGCCCGTAAGCCCGCACCAGATCATGAACTACATTGCCGAACGTGCGCTGGATTTGCCGCGGAGTTATTGAGACCCCGTCGTCCCGGGCTCGACCTGGGACCGCTGGCCATGAAGCGCCAGCGCGCCACCGGTCCCGGATCATGTCCGGGACGACGAAAAGGACCGAGCCGATGAACCACCAGCCCAGCACCGCCCGCTCGTGGCTGTTCGCACCCGGCGACAGCGAAAGGAAGATGGCAAAAGCGATGGACGGCAATGCCGATATCGTCCTCATCGATCTGGAAGATGCCGTCGCCGCGGAGGCTAAGGTGGCCGCCCGCACCCAAGTGCGCAATTTCATCAAGGCCAACCCCAGCCGGCGCGACCGGCTGTGGGTGCGGATCAATCCCTTCGACGGGCCGCATACGTTGGCTGATCTCGGCGCGATCATGCCCGCCGCGCCCGGCGGCATCATGCTGCCCAAAGTCAATGGCCGAGCCGAGGTGGAGAAGCTGGATCATTGCCTGTCCGCGCTGGAAGTGGCGCACGGGCAGGAGGAAGGTTCAACTCCGGTGATCGTCCTGATCACCGAGACTGCCGAGGCGATGTTCCGCACTGGCGACTACAAGGGCGCCCCGCGCGTAGTGGCGCTGACCTGGGGGGCTGAGGACCTGGCCGACTCCATCGGCGCCAGTTCCAACCGCAATGCCGATGGCGCCTACAGCTTCACTTTCGAGCTGGCCCGCAGCCTCACGGTGCTGGGCGCGGCGGCGGCCGGGGTCACGGCAATTGACACTATCTCACCGGACTTCCGCGATCTCGATGCCTTGCGCACCCGCGCCGAACGAGTCCGCCGCGAAGGCTTTCGCGGCATGCTCGCGATCCACCCCGCGCAAGTCGACGTGATCAATGCCGCCTTCACGCCCACAGAGGCGGAAGTGGCCGAAGCGCGGGAAATCGTGGACCTGTTCGCCGCCAATCCCGGCGTGGGCGCGATCGGCTGGAAAGGCGGCATGCTCGACCGGCCCTTCCTCGCCCGCGCCGAGCGGCTGCTGCGTCAGGCGGGGAAGCTATAGGGCCTTCTTTTTCAGACTAGTGGCCGCAGGCCAGCGCTTCCACGGCATCCTCCAGCCGCGCCGGATCGCCCAGCGCCAGCACGTGCCCGTCGCTTGCCGCGTGTAGCGGCTCGCCGTTCCAGTCGCACAAAGTGCCGCCCGCGCCTTCGATGATCGGGGCAAGTGCTGCCCAGTCATGCAGCTTGAGATTGGCCTCGCAGACAATGTCGATGTGGCCTGAGGCAAGCAGCGCGTAATTATAGCAATCACCGCCCATAATCATGCGGCGGTGATCGGTACGCGCGGCCAGCGCCATGAAGTGTCCGCCCTGATGGTCGTCGAAATAGTGCGGTCCGGTCGTCGCCAGCGCGGCATCGGCCAGACTGGCGCAGGGACGGGTGCGGCAGGGAGCGCCGTTGAAGGTTGTCGGCCGTCCAGTGGCTCCCACCCAGCGCTCGTGCAAGATTGGCTGGTCGATCACACCCAGCACCGGCCAGCCTTCGACCACCAGCGCAATCAGCGTGCCGAAAATCGGTCGGCCGGCCAGGAAACTGGTCGTCCCGTCGATCGGATCGAGCACCCAGCTGCGCCCCGAACCGGCACCACCCGCGCCGGGCGTGGCGCCGAATTCCTCGCCGATGATGGCATCACGCGGCGCTTCTGCCTGCAGGATCCGTCGCATCGCTTCCTCGGCGGCGCGGTCGGCCAACGTAACGGGCGTGGCATCGCCCTTTCGTTCGGAGACAAGACCCGCGCGAAAATAGGGACGAACAGCCTCGGCCGCAGCATCGGCAAGGCGCAGCGCAAGGGCAATATCGGCATCGAGGTTCATGGCCATCCGCGACCGTTCGCCCATTTGTCGCGAATCGACAAGTCATGCGACGGGTTAAATGTGATAGGAATGGGACGAAGCCGAATAATCTTGAAGACAAACAAGACTTCAGGTCGCACAGGGGCACAGGAAAAATGCACAGGCAGCCTCGTCCGGGGGTCGACCGGGCGCTGGAACCCCAGCATGGGTTTTCTCGCGATGGCCAGCCGCTTTCCTACAACCGCGCGCCTGCGCCCGATCTGGCACCGTGGGTGGCCCGCCTCTATTTTACGTCGGTCAGGATTCCCGATGACTACCGGATTTCCTGCAGTCTGTTCAACGATACCCCCTTCATTCGTATCCAGATAGCCGGGGAATGGACGGCCGAAACCGCCGACGGACCACGCGCCTCTGGCCGATCGGCACTGTTCTTCGGCCCGCACAGCCGCCGCATGCCGGTGAGCGTGACGGGGCGGTTCGTCAGCGTGGGAATCTCGATGCGTCCGGGAGCCTGCAATGCATTGGGCGGCCCCCGGGTCGCCGATTTCGTCGATCGCCTTGCCGATTTCGCCGATCTGGGATTTTACAATCCCGAGGCGCTGGAAAGCATGGACGGCGATGGCGATCCCGAACTGATTTTCGACTTCATCGAAGCGAGCATGCGCCGGCACATCGCCAGCGTTGGCTGGCGCCATCCCGACCCGCTCACGGCCCGCTTTGAGGCCCTGGCGTTTGCCAATCCCACGGCTGGCATTGCCGATTTCGCGCGCGAGTGCGGCGTCGATCAGCGCCGTCTGGAGCGACTGATCCGGCGCGATTTCGGCATGGCGCCAAAGAAGGTGTTGCGCCGCGCCCGCGCGCTCGACATGGCGAGTCACTTGCGCGGCGTGGCCGATGCCGATGAGGCTGATGAACTGGCCTTGCGCTATTACGACCAGAGCCACCTGATCCACGAATTCATCGACCTGTTCGGCATGTCGCCGCGCCAGTTTGTCGAAACGCCGCAGCCGATTCTGACCCTCGCCCTGGAATCGCGCCAGGCGCGCCGGCTGGAAGCCATTGCCCGCCTCGCGCCGGGGGCGAAGCGGCCCTGGGAATTGGAACCTCAGCAAGTCCGCCGCCGGACTGCCAGGGCAGCACGCGCAACATGATTGCTGGGGCCTGATTCTATCGTTAGTCAAGGCGGCCACCGGAACGCCCCGCAGAAATATTTTTTCACAGATTCACTTTGACTCTTGCGCAGGTCACAAGTGCTCACAAGTCCACGCGTCGCTGCACTGCAATAGGTCTGTGCACCCCCTTCTCCGGCCCCCTTGAATGGTCAACCCGCGATTTACCCTCTTGCGTCCGATTCAGGATAAGGCACTATCAATAGTGGCTGAACTGCCAGGGGGCCTCTAGACCTAGTTTCTGCTTCAAACTGCGCCAAAAGCGCGGCGGTGAGGGATTCGGGTCTGGAGAGACAAGCGGCGCAGGCAGCCAGGTGGGAACAAAAGGTGGATAAGTTCCTCTGATGTTCCTGCAAGATGTGGTAGGTTGGGCGCTTGCGTCCGATTCGAGCAAGTGTGGTGATCGGGGGCATTTCGCCTTGCGGCCACGACACGATTGTTGGGGGCTGACAGGTGGATTTCAGAAGCGGAAACGAGCCGGATGTTCCGGCCTTGGAGTGTGATGTGGGCGAGACGATGTTGGCATCCGGTCAGGAGACGTCCGGCGCTTCAGCGAATTCGGAGAAATCCGCGACGAAGGAGGCGGGCGAGCGCCCGGCAGTGGCCATGGCTGAAAAGAGCGACGCAGGCAGTGAAGACCTGGTGTCCCGGCTGGGTGCAGACGCGCTGGCTGGCGCGGTGAAGACTGTGGCCAAGGCCGGCAGGAAGGAAGACGATTCGAAGTCGGTCCAGCCCCGCCGCTTCACCATCGTCACCGATGCCTCGCGCGATGCACTGCTCACCGATTTCGGCAAGGAAACGCTCGACGACCGCTACCTGCTTCCCGGCGAGACCTATCAGGATCTGTTTGCCCGCGTAGCCGATGCCTATTCCGACGACGAGGCCCACGCCCAGCGCATCTACGACTATGTCTCGAAGCTGTGGTTCATGCCCGCCACGCCTGTGCTGTCGAACGGCGGCACCGGGCGCGGTCTGCCAATCAGCTGCTACCTCAATTCGGTGGATGACAGCCTCGAAGGCATCGTCAACACCTGGAACGAGAACGTCTGGCTGGCCAGCCGCGGCGGCGGCATTGGCACTTATTGGGGCAAAGTCCGCGGCATTGGCGAGCCAGTGGGGCTCAATGGCAAGACCAGCGGCATCATTCCTTTCGTCCGGGTGATGGACAGCCTGACGCTGGCGATTTCTCAGGGCTCGCTGCGGCGCGGCTCGGCAGCCTGCTATCTCGACGTATCACACCCGGAAATCGAGGAATTCCTCGAAATCCGCAAACCCTCGGGCGATTTCAACCGCAAGGCGCTGAACCTGCACCACGGCGTGCTGCTGACCGACGATTTCATGGAAGCCGTCGCCGAAGGCAGCGAATTTCAGCTCCGCAGCCCCAAGGATGGCTCGGTGCGCGCCACGGTCGATGCCCGCTCGCTGTTCCAGAAGCTGGTCGAGACCCGGCTGGCGACGGGCGAGCCTTACATCGTCTTTTCCGATACAGTGAACCGGATGATGCCAAAGCATCACCGCGATCTGGGTCTCAAGGTTTCGACCTCGAACCTCTGCAGCGAAATCACCCTGCCCACGGGTCGCGACCATCTGGGCAATGACCGCACGGCCGTGTGCTGTCTCTCCAGCCTCAACCTGGAAACCTGGGACGAGTGGCACGACGACAAGATGTTCATCGAGGACGTGATGCGCTTCCTCGACAATGTGCTGCAGGACTATATCGACCGCGCGCCCGAGGAAATGGCCCGCGCCAAGTATTCGGCCATGCGCGAGCGCTCGGTCGGCATGGGCGTGATGGGCTTCCACTCATTCCTGCAGCAGAAGGGCATCGGCTTCGAAAGCGCCATGGCCAAGGCCTGGAACCTCAAGATGTTCAAGCACGTCGCCGCCAAGGCCGATGAGGCTTCGATGCTGCTCGCTGAAGAACGCGGCGCCTGCCCCGATGCGGCGGAAATGGGCGTGATGCAGCGCTTCTCCTGCAAGATGGCGATCGCGCCCACGGCTTCGATCAGCATCATCTGCGGCGGCACCAGCGCCTGCATCGAGCCGATCCCGGCGAACATCTACACCCACAAGACACTCTCGGGCAGCTTCGTGGTCAAGAACCCCTATCTGGAAAAGCTCCTGGCTTCGAAGAGCAAGGATTCCAACAACGTGTGGAATTCGATCCTTGAGCATGGCGGATCAGTGCAGCACCTCGATTTCCTCAGCCCTGAGGAAAAGGCCGTCTACAAGACCAGCTTCGAGATCGACCAGCGCTGGCTGCTCGAATTCGCCGCCGACCGCACGCCGTTTATCGATCAGGCGCAGTCGCTCAATCTCTATATCCCGGCGGACGTCGACAAATGGGACCTGATGATGCTGCACTTCCAGGCCTGGGAGAAGGGCATCAAGTCGCTCTACTACCTGCGCTCGAAATCGGTGCAGCGCGCGGGCTTTGCCGGCGGGGTGGAAGCGGACAACACCGCCGAGCCAGCGATCATCGAACTCGCCGCGCAGACCGACTACGAGGAATGCCTCGCATGTCAGTGATGCTTTCGCACGGGCAGACGAGCGCCGGCGCACGGAAGGGCTGATCCCATGGCAGAGCGTCAGTTCCGGCGGGTAGTGACCGGCATCAACGAGCAGGGCGAAAGCACTGTGATTATCGATGAGGCCGTGTCCGGGCTCAGCGAAGTGCCGGCTGTGATGCTCTGGCGCAGCAGCTTTCCCGCTGACAATTCGGGAAATGCCGATACGGCCGTGCCGTTCACTCCGGAAATCATCCATTCGGGCCAGGTCCTTTTCAACTTGTGCCAGTTTCCCGCCAGAATGCCCCCGGTCATGCATGCAACCGATGCGCTCGACTTTCTGATCGTCGTCTCTGGCCGGCTCACGCTGGTGCTGGAAGATGGCGAGGCCGTTTGCGGCCCCGGCGATTGCATTGTTGATCGCGGCGTTCTGCATGGCTGGAGCAACCCGCACGACGAGCCGTGCGTGGTGGCATGCGTCACTCTTCCCGCCGCACCGGTGGGCAAGGGACGGACCATGTGAGGCAGCCCTGATGGCCGCCCGCGTTACACTTTGCGACAGCGCCACGGCTTGCGCTTCCCCCGGCAGACTGCTTGTTGCGAGCGATTCGCAACAACTAAGGATCAAATTCGATGCGCAAATGGCACCGCTGGCTGTCAGTCTTTTTCGGGGTCTTCCTGCTGTGGATTTCCGTGACCGGCGTGCTCAGCCAGATCCCGATCTGGGGCGAACAGTTCGGCGGCGAGGAAAAGCACGAGCAGGCCGCCCCCGCAGCCCCTCCCGGCTTCGTCTGCCCCGAGTCCATGACCTGTCGGCCCAAGAAGCCGCAAGGCGTATGGAACACCGGCCTGCTGCACCACTTGCATTCGGGCGAGACATTCGGGCCGCTGGGCACCGTGATCGCTACCCTCTCGGGTCTGGCGCTGGTGTTTTTCAGCTTTTCCGGGCTGTGGATGTACATCCAGATGTGGCGGGCGCGGAAGGACCGTTCGCTGAAGCCGGGCTGGTTCTGGCAGTGAGCAGATCGCGCCCCGGATCATCGATATGAGCGGGGCCGTCCTGACTCTTGCGGACATGGCAAATGCCCCTCCCGGCAAAACGAGAAGGGCATTTGCCGGACCGGCAGCGCCATTGCGCGGCGCTGGCGGCTCAAATTATGTTACCGGCTCACTAGCGCGAGGCGTTGCCCGAAGCGTTCGTCTGCCAGGTGCTGTCACCCGCCGACTGGCGCAGCCGCAACTGGCCGCCTTCGATACCGGCAACCTCATTCATATCCAGCCAGTGATGCTGCCCGTCGCTCGAGTCGCTGCGCGTCAGCTTCACGCGGTCGCCGTCGACCGAATCGACTTTGCCGCAGACCTCGCCATTGGCATCGATCACGTTCATGTGCTGACGGATCTGGTCGCGAAGCTGCCCGCCCGAGTCGGCCTGGAACTGGTTCTGCTGGCCCGACGCATTGCCGGACTGGCTGCGGTCGCCGCCCTGCTGCCAATTGTTGGACTGCCCTCCCGCCTGCTGGCCTGCCTGCTGCTGGCCGGCCTGCTGCCCGCTCGCCTGCTGCTGGCCGCGCGCGGCGTCGTTCTGCTGCTGTTGCGGCTGATTCGGATTGCGTTCGTTCTGCTCGTTCATCACGTCTCTCCTTGTTTCCGCCAGGGGACTGGGCCCGGGGCGCACGGAGAAAAGCGGACGCCCCGGTCCATTGTTCCGCGGCCCGGCGCAACCCGGCGGCCACTTCGGCCAAACCGCGCCGCTGCTGCGCCGGGGCGTGCGGCGACTGTGGAATTCACCCCCGCCATTCCGCCCCTGCGCTCGCCAGCGCATGGCAATTCACCTATATTGAACGTTCGCCCTCGCAAGGATTGATCCGATGCCACTTCTCGAAGCCCGCAAGACCTACAAGCCCTTCGAATATCCCTGGGCTTACGAGTTCTGGAAGCGCCAGCAGCAGATCCACTGGATGCCGGAGGAAGTGCCGCTGGGCGAGGATTGCCGCGACTGGGCGCAGAACCTTTCGGATCATGAGCGCAACCTGCTGACGCAGATCTTCCGCTTCTTCACCCAGGCCGACGTGGAAGTGCAGGATTGCTACCATGACAAATATGCCCGCGTGTTCAAGCCCACCGAAATCAAGATGATGCTGGCGGCTTTCTCCAACATGGAGACTGTCCACATCGCCGCCTATTCGCACTTGCTCGACACGATCGGCATGCCCGAAAGCGAATACGGCATGTTCCTGGAATATGAGGAACTGCGCGCCAAGCACGATTACCTGCACACTTTCGGCGTCGATAATGACGAGGATATTGCCCGCACGCTGGCCATGTTCGGCGGCTTCACCGAAGGGCTGCAGCTCTTCGCCAGCTTCGCCATGCTGATGAACTTCCCGCGCTTCAACAAGATGAAAGGCATGGGCCAGATCGTCACCTGGTCGGTGCGCGACGAAAGCCTCCACTGCGAAGGCATCACCCGCCTGTTCCACACCTTCGTCAAAGAGCGCGGCTGCCTGACCAAGGCCGTGAAGGAAGACATCATCGATTGCTGCCAGAAGACCGTGCGGCTGGAAGACGCCTTCATCGACCTCGCTTTCGAGCAAGGCCCGGTGCCCGGCATGAGCGCCAAGGAAATCAAGCGCTACATCCGCTACATCGCCGACTGGCGGCTGGGCCAGCTCGGCCTGCCCGAAATCTACATGATCGACGACCACCCCCTGCCCTGGCTCGCCCCGCTGCTCAACGGCGTCGAACACGCCAACTTCTTCGAAACCCGCGCAACGGAATATTCGAAGGGCGCGACGCGGGGGGATTGGCAGCAGGTCTGGTCGAACTTCGACCAGCGCCGCAAGGCCAAGGCGAATGACGACGGGGCGGATGAATTGCCGGGTGAGGGTGAGCCGGATATGTTCGGGGATGCTGCGGCGGCGGCGGAATGAGTGGAACTGACAATAACCGCATTCTCCTCGACGCGATTATCGAGCAGCGGAAGAGTGAACAGGCATCAGCCTATGACGATTCGAAATATTTCGAACTATTTACAGCGGAAAATATTCTCAAACAGGAGGCACTAACCTACGATGAACTTGAGTCTGGGTTGGTGGGCGCAGGTGGAGATGGCGGCCTCGACGCAATTTATTTCCTTATCGATGGACGTTTGGTCCGTGAAGATACGGATCCGAGCGAGTTCAAAAAGAAGCCCAGTTTCGAAATATTTTTTATTCAAGCAAAAACCTCGTCGGCGTTTGGTGAATCTGCAATCGACAAATTTATTTCAGTGACTGAAAATTTATTTGATCTCACAAAATCCCTGAGCGATATGGAGAGGCTTTATAACGACGATATTATAACATCATTTGAATCGTTTAGGAATTTATATATTTCTCTTGCCGGAAAACATCCTAATGTCCGTGTAACTTATTTCTATGCCACCAAGGGTTCGACAAATAACATACATCCCAATGCCCAAACTAGAGTCGATGAGATTGGAGCGGCGTTAATTCGCCATTTTCCAGAGGCGATATTTGAATTTCAATTTGCTGGCGCAGCAGAGTTGCTCGCACTTGCTCGAAAACGTCCTCCAGATACCTTAAGCCTTCCGGTAACTGAAATATTAGCTGCGGCCACGGGCGGATATGTAGCTCTCACCCGCTTATCTGACTACAATACTTTTCTTCGAAACGACGAAGGCAAGCCATACGGCCACATCTTTGATGAAAACGTCCGAGCATATCAAGGGTCGGTCGAAGTAAATAAGGGCATAAAGGAAACTTTAGAGAACCCAGACGGTGAAGATTTTTGGTGGCTTAACAACGGTATCACCATCCTCGCACAACAGGCATCCCAAGCTGGCAAGAGCATCAACATTTCTGACCCTCAGATCATTAATGGACTGCAGACGTCAACCGAGATTTTGGCGTTTTTTGATTGTTACCCTGAAGCTAGTGATGATCGGCACGTCATGGTAAAGATTGTGCAGTCAACAAGCACGGCCACACGTGATCATGTAATCAAGGCTACTAACAGCCAGACCGGGGTCCAGCCCGCTTCTCTAAGGGCGACTGATCCTATCCAACGGAACATTGAGGAAGCCCTGGTCAAGAGCGGCCTATTTTATGATCGGCAGAAAAACTTTTACAGAAACGACGGCAAACCCTTAAGCCGAATAATAGGCATAGCTGAAATGGCTCAGACGGTCATGGCAGTTTTGCTACAGAGGCCCAACGATGCTCGGGCTAGGCCATCGTCGCTTATAAAAGATGATATTATATACAACCAAATATTTAGTGATTCGTTTCCGATAAACATATATGTTATTGCTGGAGAAATGAAAAAAGCAGTAGATTTGAACTTGCGTAATGTTCTCGACCTAAACAGCGCAGATCGAAATAACCTTCTCTATCATGTACTGACTAGGCTAGCTGTGAAACTTACTGGTTCCCAAAAGCCAACTGTACAGGATATTGCCTCTCTCAACTTGGGCCATATTACTCCGGAATCCGTATTTGATGCGTATTTTGACGTCTTGCCAATTTACCGAGCGCTCGGCGGCGATGGAAAAGTCGCAAAAGGTGGAGACTTCGCCGCTCAAGTTAAAGGACTCGATTTAGCGTAATTGCTTCTAATTGCGCTAGGAGGTGCAATAATCCCCAAACTCCCGTCGCCCCGGGCTTGACCCGGGGTCCAGCTTTTCTTCTCCAACTTTGCGGCCCAATCCAGCGTAGCAAAGGCAGCACGGCCCCGGATCAAGTCCGGGGCGACGAAGGAAGCGAGACAGCGATGGTATTGCGGCACTACGCCCCCCCCAAAAAACCACTTTCCTACAGCCCCCCGAATTGCTTAGCCCCGCTGCCGCCTCCTGTGGCTGGCCAGCGCAGGGAGTGACCGTCCCGTGGCGGGTGCATCATGCGCCCGGGTGCGGGAGATGACCGGTGTGGGCGTCCCGGCATTCAAGCCGAACGTTCGCGCATGGCAAGCCGCCAGGCATGTGCCTCCTGCCGTCGCATCCGAGCTGGCGGGGGGCTTGCCGCCGGCGGCACAAATCTCGGCGCATGCTACCACTACCGATACCCAGCGCCGCCGAGTCCGGGCAAGAAATGCGGCAACCCCGCACCGGTCATTCGTCTCCCCTCCCCCCGGCAGCGCTTTGGCTGACCGGGGCGCTGGTGTTTGCTCTTTCGGCCGCTTTGCTTTGGATCGTTTGCGATGAATGGTTCGCGCGGAGGCGCGGAGCCCGCAGAGAGAGGGAGTGCTTGCGGCGAAGCCGCTTCCGGGTTCCATCCGGCGCGTTTGGCGCGATGCTGGCGCAAGGGAAGGGAACATGCCTCCGGCGGAACACCTCCGCGTCTCCGCGCCTCCGCGCGAAACCGGACAGCCACGCCTTGCCCTCCTTCGCTCCCCGGCATAGCCTCTGCGTCATGCCATCGGTCGGCTGAGAACAGAACTGAGAGAGAGCATGCCCCCCAGAGCAATCACCCCGGACAGCGTCGGCCTGTGCCTCAGCACGCTCCATCCCGCGCCTTATCATCACGTGCGCGAGGATGTCGCCCGGATGGTGCGGATTGCGGCGGCGGCGGGGTTTCCCAGTCTGGTCTTCCAGCGCAATTGGGCGGCGAGCATTGGCGCGGGCGAATTGCGGCAGCTGCTGGACGATGAAGGCATTTTCGCCGGGGCGCTCGAAAGCTCGATGAACTGGTGCGATGGGCCGGACGGCGCTGCGCGCGATGCCGACGAAATGCTCGACACTGCCAGCACGATCGGCGCGAGGGTGCTGCATGCCGCCTGCATGGCGCAGACCATCGACGTGGCCCGCGCAGCCGAGGGCTTTGCTGCGCTGTGTGAGCGGGCGGGCGCGCATGGCCTGAAAGTCAGTCTCGAATTCATCCCGCTCTATGCCGTGCCCGATCTCTCCAGCGCATGGCAGATCGTGCAGGCGAGCGGCGCGGCGAATGGCGGCATCTGTCTCGACTGGATGCATTGGCAGCGCCAGCCGGGCGGGCCGCACCCGGACTTGCTGCGCACCATTCCCGGTCAGCACATTTCCTATGTCCAGCCCACGGGCACGCCGGCCGAAGTGACGACCACCAGCGAGGCTTACCTCAAACAGTGCGTCACCCAGCGGCCGCTGCCCGATGACAGCAATTTCGATACCGCGACTTTTCTCGATTGCCTCGCCCAGAACGGCGCGCAGCCCTATGTCGCCTATCAGGTCTGCAACACTGCCATGGCCGAGGGCGGGGCCCAGCAGATGGCGGCGGCGCTGCGGGCGAACGCGAAGCAGATCTTCGGCTAGGTCGCACGGCGCGGCGCAGCCGCGAGACAAACCCGACACGCACCGCGCTATTAATCCAAAACGGAAATTGTCGTTCTTGGTCCCGAGGAACTTTGCTCTCAACCCCTGTGGTTGTCGCAAGGTGAGGGGGAACTCATGTCGATTTCTGTCATCCTCGTGGGGATCTGGTGCCTGATGGCGGTCTTTGTCGCGCGCGCATTCATGCGGGCGCCGCTGTGGGATAGGGATGAAGATGCCGCCGATGCCTGGTTGCATGAGCACCCGGCTGTCATTCGCCTTGGTCAGCAAACCCGGACTTTAGCAGCGCAACCGGGCCTGCCGGACGCAGATATGCCGCCAGTGGGCCTCGCCTCCCCGGCGCATGCGAACCTAGCCCACGCGGCGGAATGAGGCGCTTGGGTGGATAACCGGGGCGAGGACGGATCGCGATCACCGCCAATCCGGATCAATTCCGCTTATTCCCTCGCTATTGCCGTCATGCCGGCCTAGCCTGCCCGCGGGGCACTTGCCCCTGAAGGAACAGTCATGGCCAAGAGCCAGAAAAAGACGAACAAGGAAGCCCGCAAACCCAAGGCGGAAAAACCCAAGAAGCCCAATGCTTCCAACCCTTCAGTGAAGGGCATCGCCATCGGCGCCAAGGTCTAGAGCAAGTTGCGCGAAATCAGACGCAGGCAACTTGCTCTAATTATTTGTTGTCGCATCGTTATTTGCGAAAAACCGGTGCCCACTTTTTCGCACGAATGCTCTAGTAATTTACCAGGGCTGGCGCGGGTTATAGAAGGCAAAGCGCCGCACGCGGCCTTCGATCACGTGCTTGCGCATCTTGTGCCGCATTTCCTCGGCGCCTTCGCCCGTGATGCAAACAAGATGCGTACCGCCCGAAGGCAGCACTTCGATGGCGCTGATCGCGACTCCGGCCGATTTGCACAAGGCGGCGACTTCGGTCTCGCCGAGGCTGACATTCATGGCCCGGCTCATATCGTGGCACTCGCGAAAGGGTTGGCATGAAGCGGGGCCGCCAGTGCGCCGCCGCGCTTCTGGATCAGGCCGATGCGGCTGGCAAAGCCGTCTGCCGCCAGAACCTGACGATCGCGTTCGCCGCGGCTGCGGGTTCCGCCAGCGCGCATCAGCGCGATCTGATGGCGGAAATGAAGTTCGTTGAGGTCCATGGCGGCTGCTCCGGATCGTAAGCGGGAGCGCGGCGGGTCTCTCAGTCGCGCGCGCTTACGGGAAGCCGATGCGGGCGATGCCAGGCATCTAGCACGCCCTGGCGCAATTGTCGCGTTTTACTTTCGTTCCATCTGCTCGACCGCGTCTTTCGCTTCCTTCAGGCCGAGCCCGCTCGCCTCGCGCAGCAGCTTGATCGCCTCGATCTTGTTACCCGCCGCCAGCGCCGCGCCGACCTTGAGCAGGCTGTCGGACGACGGGGGTTGGCCGCTGGTATTTGGCGCGGACGGCGGCATCGAGCCTGGCGATGTGCCCTGGGGCGAGCGCGGCATGTTCGCGGCAAGGCTGGTAGGCACCCCGGTCAAATCCTGACGTCCGCCACGCGATCGCAGCAGGAAGCCGATGAACAGCCCGGCTGCCAGCCCTGCGAAAAATTCGATCCCGAAAAAGTCCATCAGGTGATGTCCACTGCGAAGGGAGTTGAGGCCCAAGCCAGATACGGAGCGATCATGCCAGCCACGTATCCGGATTGGGCACCGGCTCCTGCTTCTGCGCATTGATCAGGCTGAACACGCAGCGCACCACCACCAGCACGGCGACAGCAGCCCACAGCAGGAATCCGATGAGCACGATCATCAGGATCACGCTGATCACAGTGCCGAGAAAGCCGATCCAGAATGTGCGGATATGGTAGTCGTAGTGGCTCGCTTCCCACGGTGCCTTGGGTTCGCTCTTCCAGATGTAGGCCAGCACCACCCCGACAATCCAGGTGATGCCGAGGATGAAGCCGGACAGGTAAATCAGGCTGATCACTGTCGGCTGGTTGAAATCGAAGCTGGAGGAAACCGGCGGGGGCGATTGAGGGGCTTGCGGCGGAGGCGCGGAAGTCTGGTCCGAAGCACCCGAAGCAGGCCGCGCCGGGATCATCTGCGGGGGAACGCCCGAAAGGTCCTTGGGGATATCGTCGTTCATTTGCCCTGCCTCCTAGCCGCCTTTGCATTCGCGCTGCCCATGCTTAGCGCGTCAACCATGTTTGCCAACCCCGGGCGGTCACCCCGCCTCAACCATTCCCGCGCACACCCGGGGCATGGAACAGTCGATCAGGAACCTGCGGATCGGGCTTGGCACTGCCCTGCTGCTCGCGCTTGCAGTACTCGCCCTTACGCGCGGCATCGTCCCGCCTGGCCTGCTGGAAAAGCGCGGCCCGGTCTGCACCCAGGCCGATGGCTCGGCGATGCCGGGCTTCGGCGAATTTCCCCCGGGAGGAGTGCCCGCCTGCATTCGCCTGCGGATCGGCTGACTGCGCGCCGTTCAGCGCCAGCTTCTCAGCCACATCCACTGGACATAGCTCTCGCGCCCGTGATGCAGCTTGGCGGCTGACAGGATCGGGTAGAAATAGATGAACATTCCGCCCGCCAGCGCCAGCGCGGTCCCGCTCAACCAGCGCCGTGCGCCACCCTGCTCCCACAGGGCATCGAGCGCGAGTGCGAGACATCCCATCAGGAACGTGCCGGGCAGCAGGTAGTGATAGTAGAACTGGATCGGTTTGTTGCTGACGATCCACAAGGCCATCGAAGCCAGATAGAGCGCGGCGAGGACCAGCGCATCGTTGCGCTGCCGCCAGATGCCCGCCCAAAGGCACCACACCAGCGCCGGCAAACCGGCCAGCATCGTGAACGGATTGCCAATCAGCAGAACCCCGCGCTGGGCGCCATCGATGTTCTCGTAGAGGTACCAAACCGCCCGCCAGTTGACCATCCAGTCGGGCCAGATACTGCGGTAGGGATGGAGCTTGGTAACGCTATCCTGCAGCTGCAGCATGTAGCGATGCCAGGCAATCGGCGAGAGCGGATCGGTGGGATTGTAGGCATAGAAGAACGTCGGCAGATAGGTCAGCCAGTAGACCGCCAGCGGCAGAGTGCCGAGCCACAGCCCCGCTTCCCAGATCGACATTCCTTCAATGGGCCGCGTGCCATGCTCGACAAGCCCGCGCCGACCATGATCGCGCAGCCGCAGCGCGAGGAAGGCAAGCCCCGGCAACATTGCTGCAGGCGCCACGCTCCACTTTGCGCCCAGCGACAGACCGAACAGCAGCCCGGCCAATGCCAGGTGCCAACGCGCGCGACGCAGAGGCTGGTCAAAGGCCAGCGCGGCCTGCCACAGCGCCAGCATGGCCAGCCCAGCCATGACCATGTCGAGCATGGCGATGCGGCTCTGGATGAACCAGGCGAAGCTGGTGATCAGCAGGCCCATCGCCGCCAGCGTAGCAAAGCGCCTGCGCGTCAGCCACCAGACTGCGCGGCCAAAGGCGAACAGGCCAGCCGTGCCGAACAGCGCCGAAGGCAGCCGCCATGCCACCGGTTGATCGCCGAACAGGGCAATCGAAGCGGCAATCACCTCCTTGGCGAAAAGCGGATGCTCGGGATTGGCGGATTGCATCACCAGCAGCTTGCGCGCTGCCGGAACATAATGAATCTCGTCGAAAAACATCTTCGAGGGCACGCCCAGCCGGTGCCAGACAAGCGCCAGAAAGCCGAGCGCGAGTAAGGCGCACCAGATCAGCGGATCACGCTGGGCAGTGGTCGCGTCGGAAATTCTGGCAGACATGGCGGGCGAATAATCGCGGCGCGGCTCAAGTGCAATCGCGCGGGGCGCGCTTATTTCCGGGTTTTGGCGGCAATCGCCTTTTCGAGGGCTTCAACCCGCGCCCTCAGCGCGGCGGCTTCTTCGCGCGCCTTGGCGGCCATGGCCTTCACTGCATTGAATTCATCGCGGCTGACGAAATCGAGCCCGGCCACGGCTTCGCGCATCCGCTCCCGCGCGCCATCGCGCGCTTCGCGGCCAACCCCTGCCAGCGTGCCGGCAGCGGCATTGGCCAGTTTGACGAAATCGGCGATGAGCGGGTTTTCACTTTGCATGGGTAAATCCTAGAGTTCGATGCGCTGCGCCGCGCCTGAGACCTGCTGTCCGTCGGCCTGCGGGTTGGCCCGGAGGAACTGCCAGTTGAGCGCGGTGGCAAACAGAATCCACGCCAGGTAGGGCAGCATCAGCCATGCGGCAACCGGGCGAACGCGGCGGAACAGCCAGATGGTCAGGATCACTGCCAGATCGAGCACCACGATCAGCACCAGCGCGGCAGTGATCTGGTGCTGCGCGAAGAACACGGGCGTCCAGGCCAGATTGAGTGCCAACTGGAAGAGGAAGGCGATCGCCGCGCGGCCGCGCCACCAGGCGCCGCGCGCGGAAAGAACCATGGCGAAAGCCACGCCCATCAGGATGTAAAGCACCGTCCAGACAATGCCGAAGACTTGCGGGGGCGGATAAAGCGATGGTTTGACCAGACTGTCGAACCAGGCATTGCCAGGCCCGCTGCCAGCCATCATTCCAGAAATAAATCCCAAAAGGACAATGCCCGGCACAGTCACCAGTGCCCAGCGCACAAAGCCGGCGCGTAATTGTCCCGAAGAAGCAAGCTCGGTCATGACTTCAGGCGACCTTCGAATCGAACGATCTGTCCTTGCCGCGACTTTTGGCCAGCACGCAGCAAGGTTGCAATGCTGCTAATGCCCGCCATCCCGCCGCGCGGCAATCAGGAATTCCACGTTTCCTTCCGGCCCGGTGATCGGACTTGGGACAGTTCCCTGCACTTTCCAGCCTGCAACTTCCAGCCATTCGCGCACTTCGCCGCAAACCCGCTCGTGCACGGCGGCATCGCGCACGACGCCGCCTTTGCCGACTTCCTCACGGCCTGCCTCGAATTGCGGCTTGATCAGGGCGACCAGCTGGCACTGCGGCGCAGCCAGCCGCAGCGGGACATCGAGAACCTTGGCCAGCCCGATAAAGCTGGCATCGCAGACCACCCAATTACAGGGCCGGTCGATCTGCTCCGGCCTCAAAATGCGCGCGCTGGTCTTTTCCAGCACAGTCACCCGCTCGTCCTGCCGCAGCTTCCAGGCGAGTTGGTTGGTGCCGGAGTCGACTGCGAAAACATGCTGCGCGCCGTGCGCAAGCAGAACGTCTGTAAAGCCCCCGGTCGAACTGCCGATGTCCATGGCCACTGCCCCTGCCGGATCAAGCCCGAAGTGGCTCAGTGCATGCGCCAGCTTGATCCCCCCGCGCGAGACCCAAGGATGATCCCGCCCGCGCACATCGAGCGGCGCATCCTCGGCCAGCATCTGCCCCGCCTTGGCCAGCTTGGTCTCGCCAGAGAACACCAGCCCCGCCAGCACCAGCGCCTGCGCACGCGCGCGGCTCTCGGCGAGGCCGCGGGCGACCAGTAGCTGGTCTAGCCGCAGTTTCGCGGCGGAACGTTTGCTTTGCGTGTTGCTCACTGCCTTGGCGGGGGTTGCCGGAACTGCCGCCTCATCCCATAGGGGAACGATGAAGGCAAATCGCGCCCTGCGCCAGACCGGTCTCGTCCTGCTCATCACATTGGCGGCGACACTTGCTGCTTGCTCGGGCCAGCGCGAAGCCCCGCCGTCGCCCACGCCAAGGCCAACGCCCACTCAGCGTCCCCTGCCGCCTTCGCCGCCGCCCCGCGCAGTCGACTGGCGGGACATGCCGATCACGCCGGGAACCTGGCGCTGGGGCATGGAAGGCGGCCGATCGGTAGCGCGCTTTGCGAACAATACGCTCGTGTTCAGCTGCAACCGCAGTGCCGGCTCGATCACCCTGGCGCGGCCCGGCAACGCAGATGGCGCCGTGCCGATGACCGTCATTACCTCAAATGCCCGCCAGACGCTCACTGGCCAGCCAGTGGTCGGCCCGCCGCCATCGATCGCCCTTACATTCCAGGCGCGCGACAGCCTGCTCGATGCCATGGCTTTCAGCCGCGGGCGGTTTGCGATCGAAACTGCGGGATTGCCCACGCTCTATGTGCCGAGCTGGCCGGAAGTGAGCCGTGTGATCGAGGATTGCCGCTAGGGCGGCGAGAACGTCATGCGGCAGTGGAAAAGACCTGCCGCGCCGAAACGAAGCTTTGATTTTGACGCCAAAAAAAAATCATTCAAGTCTTGTTGTGCGCGCGTGTTTGATTCACATATCTGATTAGCCGGACGGGCAGCAATCCGAGACGGCACTTGGCTCAACAGCGCGAAAGGAGGTGATCCGATGTCTCATGGTTCAGCACAGAGGTCGGTTATCCGCAGCGCGGAGCATTATCGCTGAGCATCTCCTAAGCGATAGAGGCTTCGTGAGCGGCGCTTCCGGCCGCTGACCATGCGAAGGGCCGTGCGGGATTGCCCCGCGCGGCCCTTCTCATTTTCAACAGCGATTGGGGGCCATGCGGGATTGCCCCGCGCGGCCCTTCTCATTTTCAACAGCGATTGGGGGCCGTGCAGGATTGCCCCGCGGCCCTTCTCATTTTCGCGCCCCGCGTACCCTCTTCCATCCAGGCATAAATCCACCTAAGCGAAGATGCATAAAGTGCACTTGCCATTTATGTCTTGGCAATTGCCGTTCGCGCAATATTTGTTCAAAAGCCGTCGGGCACAATGAGGGAATTCCGGACCATGGCGACAATCGCCGATGCAAACCTGCAGTTTTCGCGCCTGCCCCATCCCGCGCCCACTAATCCCGCCACGCGCGCCGAAGTGCTCGCCAGTCCTGGCTTCGGAACTCATTTCTCCGACCACATGGCCTCGATCGACTGGAACGAAGAACTTGGCTGGCACAATGCCACTATCGGGCCGCGTCAGCCGATCCCGCTCGATCCCGCTGCCGCCGTGCTGCACTATGCGCAGGAAATCTTCGAGGGCCTGAAGGCCTACGTCCAGACCGACGGCGGCATTGCCCTGTTTCGCCCCCAGGCAAATGCCGCACGCTTCAATGCCTCCGCCGAGCGTCTGGCGATGCCTGCCTTGCCCGAGAACCTGTTCCTCGAATCGATCCGCCAGTTGGTCGCCGCAGATCGCGATTGGTTCCCCACGGTTGAAGGCGGCTCGCTCTACTTGCGCCCGTTCATGATTGCCACCGAGGCATTCCTCGGCGTGCGCCCGGCCAAGCAATACAAGTATCTCGTCATCGCCAGCCCGGCCGGCAACTATTTCAAGTCAGGCTCGCCGGCTGTCTCGATCTGGGTGTCGGACTATACCCGCGCCGCACCGGGCGGCACGGGCGCAGCCAAATGCGGCGGCAACTATGCGGCCAGCCTCGTGCCGCAGGCCGAGGCGCTGGCCCGCGGCCACGATCAGGTCGTGTTCCTCGACGCCGAGGAGCACAAGTGGATCGAGGAACTGGGCGGCATGAATCTCTATTTCGTCATGGCCGACGGCAGCCTGATCACACCGCCGCTCTCAGGCACGATCCTGCCCGGCATCACGCGCGACTCAATCATGCAGCTTGCCCGCGAGGAAGGTCTGACCGTTCGCGAAGAACGCTACAGCATCGATCAGTGGCGCGACGATTCCGCCTCGGGCAAACTGGTCGAGACATTCGCCTGCGGCACGGCGGCGGTGGTGACGCCGGTCGGCAAAGTCGCCGGACGCGACCGCGAATTTACCGTCGGCTCGGGCGGCCCCGGGCAGCTGACCGGCCGCCTCAAGGCGAAACTGGTCGCCATCCAGCGCGGCGAGGCCGAGGACACGCATGGGTGGGTGATGCGGCTCGACTAATGGTCGCAACACTGTTCGCGGGCAGGACTTAACGGCACGAAACGGTCGGCAGCACGAATTCGTGCGGGGTTTGGCTCGGGCTGTGCTACATTCTCCGCGCTGACGTCGCATTCGACGGATGATCGGCCGCTTCGGCGCCTCCTTTATCCACACAATCGCCTCACGAAGCCGGGATCCGCGCTCCTCGCGGATGCCCGCTACACATTCGGATAAAGGATCATCAGATGATTACCGGAACAGTCAAATTTTTTAATGAAACCAAAGGCTTTGGCTTTATCGCTCCCGAAACGGGCGGCGACGATGCTTTCGTGCACATTTCGGCCGTGGAACGCGCCGGCATGAGCACGCTGCAGAAGGACCAGCGCGTGTCCTATGAGCTGGAGACTGACAACCGCGGCAAGACCTCGGCCGTCAATCTTCAGGCAGCCTGATTTCGGCATCGGGCGAGGTGCCGCTCCGGCACCTCGCCCGGCTCCCTTTCCACTTCTTCAAGGAGCATGCCATGTCGGATGCAACTCTACGCCCGTTCCTGATCAACAAGGACGAAGCCGGCAATTTTCGCCTTACCGTGCGTGACACGCGTTTCAATTCGCAAGGCTACCCGATTGTCACTTCCGAATTGCAGGACGATCTGTTCAAGACCGCCACTGCCGCCAAGGCCTTCGCCCGCGACAATTTTCGCGCGATGCCCGGCCAATATGCAATGAAATAGCACTGCGCCTATGCCCGCTCGACATGCGGGGCCCTTGCATTAAAGATGCCGCCATATTGACGGCTGGGATCAGCAAGGGAGCAAGGTGTGAGTGAAGGCTATGTGCCGCCGCCGGTCTGGCAGTGGAAACCTAAACCAGACGCGCCGTTTGGCGGCATGAACCGTCCCGTGTCCGGCGCGACGCATGAACGCGATCTGCCGCGCGGGCAACACCCCTTTCAGCTCTATTCGCTCGGATCCCCGAACGGTCAGAAAGTGACCGTGATGTTCGAGGAATTGCTGGCCGCCGGGCACGACGATGCCGAATACGATGCCTGGATGATCAACATCATGGAAGGCGAACAGTTCGGATCGGGCTTTGTCGCGATCAACCCGAACTCCAAAATTCCCGCCCTGGTCGATTGCTCGGGGCCGGAGGACATCCATTTGTTCGAATCGGGCGCGATGCTGGTCTACCTCGCGGAGAAATTCGGCGCCTTCATGCCCACCTCTGGCAAGGCGCGCGCTGAGTGTCTCTCATGGCTTTTCTGGCAGATGTCGAACGCGCCATCGATGGGCGGCGGCTTCGGCCACTTCTACATGGGCGCTCCGGTCAAGATCGAATATGCGATCGATCGCTATGCCATGGAAACCAAGCGCATTTTCGACGTTGCCGACCGGCGCCTCGCCGAAAGCGAATGGTTTGCCGGGGACAGCTATTCGATTGCCGACATGGTCAACTTCACCTGGCTGCACTTCTTTCACAGCGAAAACGCCTATGGCGGCGGCAACCAGTTTCTCGACATTCCGAGCTACAAAAACGTCGATCGCTGGGTGCGCGCGATCAAGGCGCGCGTGCCAGTGCAGCGCGGGCTGCTGGTCAACCGGCCCGGTGAAGGCCGCGTCGCCCATCGCCACAGCGCGGCGGATATCGACGCAGTGCTGTGACGCTTACGCCAGGCCCGCGCGAAATGCCGAAAGCCTGGCGATTGCCTCGTCGAGCATTGCGTCGGGCTTGGTAAAGCAGAAGCGCACGATGCCTTTGGGCGCGTCACCTTCAAACAGCGCGGAGACCGGGATTGAAGCGACGCCCGCCTCGCGCACCAGGCGCTCGCAAAACTCGCGGTCACTGAGCGCAATGCCCGAAGCGGCAAGATCGACGCAGAGGAACCATGTCGCGCTGTTCGGCAGCACACGGTAACCCGCGCCCTCCAGCCCGGCGCGCAGGCGCTCACGCGAGGCAGCCCACAGCGCGGTGCGATCATCGAACCACGCCTGCTCCAGAGCCAGCCCTTCGGCCACGGCCCATTGCAGCGCCGGCGCAGTGGTGGCGGTGACGAACTGATGGGCGCGGAACAGTCCCGCCGCCAGCGACGGATCGGCGACCATCCAGCCGACTTTCCATCCGGTCAGCCCGAATATCTTCCCCGCCGAGCCGATTTTCACCACCCGGCTTGCCATGCCGGGAAAGCTCAACAACGAGCGGTGAAGCGAGCCATCGAAGCGCACGTCCTCCCAAACCTCGTCACTGATGACGGTGAGATCATGCCGCACGCAGAGCTGCGCCAGCATAGTAAGTTCTTCCTCGCTCGCGGCCGTGCCTGCAGGATTGAGCGGATCGTTCAGCATGACCAGCCGGGTGCTGGGCGTGATCGCGGCGGCGAGATCGTCTGCACGGTAGCGCCAGTGCGGCGGGGAGAGCGGCACGGACACCGGCACCCCGCCGGCGCGGCGGACCATCGGCGCATAGGCATCGTAGGCAGGCTGGAACAGGATCACTTCGTCGCCCGGCCACACCAGCGTCAGCACTGCATCAGCAATGGCTTCGGTCGCGCCTGACGTGATGATGACATTTTCGCGCGTCAGGCCAAGCCCTTGGCGGCGATTATAGAAGCCCGCGACTGCCTCTCGCAGTTCGGCAAGACCGCCGATGGGGGGATACTGGTTGGACTTTTCGCGCAGCGCGCGCGCCGCTGCCTCGATCAGCATGGGCGGCCCTGCATCGTCCGGGAAGCCCTGCCCGAGGTTGATCGCACCCAGTTCGCGCGCGAGGCCGGACATGACATCGAAAATCGTCTGCTCCATGCCTGCATAGACTGGATTGATTCTTGAGCCCGCCTGCGTCACTTGCCTGTCACTCCGCGATTTTGGGTGGCCCCATAGCGAAAGGCCCCTGCTTCACGCCATTCAATTCGCCGCGGCGTTGTTTTCCTGCGCCGCCGTAACTTGCCATTCAGCCTTGCCGCCCTACATTGGCAGGCGAAAGGACGGACCCTCCGCTCATGAACGACGACCCGCAGCCGAATGGCAACCCCTGGATGCGCAGCCTGCTCATCTGGAGCGGTATATTCCTCGCGCTGCTGCTGGCAGTCTCGATGTTCGGATCACGCAGCGAAAGCGCGGGTTCGTCCATCCCCTATTCGGATTTCCGCGCGAAAGTTGCCGAAGGCAGCGTTGCCGAAGTCCAGGTGGGCGAGGAGCGTATTGCCGGTCGCATGAAGAACGGCGAATCGTTCACCACTATTCCTATTCCCAACGACACCGGTCTGCCGCAGCTGCTCACGGAAAACCGGGTGAAATATGCTGGCCGCGCGCCCGATGAGCCGAACCTGCTGCTCTATATTCTCATCCAGGCGCTGCCATTCATGCTGATTCTCGGCGTGGCATTCTTCGCGCTGCGCCAGATGCAGAAAGGCGGCGGCTCCGGCGCTATGGGCTTTGGCAAGTCGAAGGCCAAAATGCTGACCGAGCGTCAGGGCCGCGTGACCTTTGATGACGTTGCCGGTATCGACGAAGCGCGCGAAGAGCTGGAGGAAATCGTCGAGTTCCTGCGCGATCCGCAGCGTTTTTCCAAACTCGGCGGCCAGATTCCCAAGGGCGCGCTGCTGGTCGGCTCGCCAGGCACAGGCAAGACCTTGCTCGCCCGCGCCATTGCTGGCGAAGCAGGCGTGCCCTTCTTCACCATTTCGGGTTCGGACTTTGTCGAAATGTTCGTTGGCGTCGGCGCCAGCCGCGTGCGCGACATGTTCGACCAGGCCAAGAAGAACGCGCCCTGCATTGTCTTCATTGACGAAATCGACGCCGTGGGCCGCCACCGCGGCCATGGCCTCGGCAATTCGAATGACGAGCGCGAGCAGACACTCAACCAGCTTCTCGTCGAAATGGATGGTTTCGAGGCCAACGAGGGCATCATCATCATCGCGGCGACCAACCGTCCCGACGTACTCGACCCCGCGCTGCTGCGCCCGGGCCGTTTCGACCGGCAGGTGGTCGTGCCGATCCCGGACATCGAGGGGCGCGAGAAGATCCTTGCCGTCCACATGAAGAAAGTGCCACTCGCGCCCGACGTCAATGCCCGCACCATTGCGCGCGGCACCCCGGGCTTCTCAGGCGCCGACCTTGCCAACCTGGTCAACGAGGCAGCCCTGCTGGCGGCGCGCCGCAACAAGCGCCTTGTCGCCATGCGCGAATTCGAGGACGCCAAGGACAAGGTCATGATGGGCGCCGAGCGCCGCTCCATGGTGATGACGGACGACGAAAAGCGGATGACCGCTTTCCATGAGGCTGGTCATGCGCTGGTATCGATGTTCGAGCCGGCATCGGACCCGATCCACAAGGCCACAATCATCCCGCGCGGCCGCGCCCTGGGCATGGTCATGCGCCTGCCCGAGCGCGACAACTATTCCTATCACCGCGACAAGATGCACGCGAACATCTCGGTTTCGATGGGTGGACGCGTCGCGGAAGAACTGATCTTCGGTCACGACAAGGTCTCCTCGGGCGCTTCGTCCGATATTGCCTATGCCACTGGTCTGGCGCGTAACATGGTGACTAAGTGGGGCATGTCGGACAAACTCGGCCCGCTGCAATATGAAGATCAGCAGGAAGGCTATCTGGGCTATGGCGGCAACCAGCGGCTGATGATGTCGGATGAAACCAACAAGCTGATCGACAGCGAAATCCGGGCACTCGTCGACGATGGCCATACCCGCGCCACCAAGATCCTGAAGCGCGAAAGGCCGAAGCTCGATCTGCTGGCCAATGCCCTGCTCGAATACGAGACGCTGACGGGTGACGAGATCAAGGAACTGCTCGATACCGGCAAGATTGACCGGCCTGAGGCACCCAAGGGGCCCAGTCCCGCCGCGCCAGTTCGCGGCTCCTCGATCCCGAAGGCAGGCAAGCGGTTTTCCGGCCCCGGCGCCGCGCCGCAGGAAGCCTGAACAGCCATTTGTGAGCAGCGCCGCCGGGTGACGCTGGCAGCCGCACTCTTGTGAAGCCCACGCGCACCGTGCAATCAGCGCGGGCAATGGCGGACCCCCAACACAACACCGCAGGTCGCAGCACTTACCGACCCGAGATTGACGGCCTGCGCGCAATCGCCGTGCTCGCCGTTATGCTCTATCACACCGGCTATCCATGGTTTCGCGGCGGCTATCTGGGCGTAGATGTCTTTTTTGCCGTCAGCGGCTTTCTGATCACTGGCATCCTTGTCGGCAACGCAGAACATGCTGCCATGCCGCTATCGAGGTTCTACATGCGGCGGATCAGGCGGATCATCCCGGCCCTGACAGTCATGTGCCTGGTGACTTTACCTTTCGCCTGCTGGCTGATGATCCCCGACGACCTGGAGAACTATGGCCAGTCGCTGTTCGCGACCAGCATATCGGCCAACAATGTCCTGCTCCATCTGACTTCGGGCTATTTCCAGCTGGCAGCACAGTTCAAGCCGCTGGCCCATACCTGGAGCCTGGGTGCCGAGGAGCAGTATTATGTCGTCGTGCCGCTGCTGCTTATGGCAGCCACCGCCCGCGGCGGCCGGCGCGGAGCCTTTGCCCTTCTGGCGCTCCTCGGCGCTTTGAGCCTGCTGATTTGCGAACTGTTGCGCGATCAAAATCCCAGCGCGAATTTCCTGCTGCTGCCGTCGCGGTTCTGGGAGCTGGGGCTGGGCGGATTGACTGCGATTGCCCAGCCAAAATTGCTCGAATGGGTGGCCGGGCGCGAGCGGCTGCGCCAGTCACTGGCCGCGTTGGGCCTGGCCGCGATCATCGCAGGTTTCTGGCTCCTGCGCGACACTGAAGGGCTTCCGGGTTGGCAATCCCTGCTTCCGATTGTCGGGACTTGCGCGGTCCTCGTCATGGCAGACGGCAAAGGGGTGGGGCGAATTCTGACGGCAAGGCCGATGCTTGGGCTGGGGCTGATCAGCTACAGCGCCTACCTCTATCATGTCCCTGTCAATGCCTTCGTTCACCTCACCAGCCTGGAGCCGCCTGACCCGGCACTTCTCACAGCGCTGATCCCGGTCAGTCTTCTCCTCGCCTGGTTGTCGTGGCGATTTGTCGAACAGCCTTTCCGCGATTCCCGGCGCCTATCCGACCGCAAGGTGCTGGCGTTCTGCGGGCTGACGACCGCGCTGACTCTTGCCAGCGGACTGGTCCTGCATCTGACCTCCGGTTTCTTCGCCTTGTCTGACCTCGCCAGGACCGATTTCCAGCTGCGGCGCGGAATGACTGCGCGCTACAATGAAGGCCCGCGTGTCTTTCAGGGTCGCCCCTTCCCTACGCAGGATCGCTCTCGCAACGTGCTGGTTATCGGCAACAGTTTTGCGCGGGATTTCATAAACATGGCGATCGAGACGGATGCCTTTCGCGGCTATAATCTCAGCTATGCGCCCCTGCAGGTGTGCGATCCCCTGCCACCAGCGGTGGTTGAACAGATCGGCCACGCCCAGGCGGTGATTTTCGGGTCGGGCTTCACCGGGGGTGATGCGCGCTGCCTAATGGACAGGCTTGCCCTGCTGGAAGCCAGGCAGGTGCCCCACGTCATTGCCATTGGCCTCAAGCAATTTGGCTATAGCAATAATGCCGTGATGCTATTGCCCGAAGGTCAGCGTTATACCTACCGCGCCAAGCCGCTCGAACAATTCGTTGCCTACAACAACGAAGCGCGCCGGATCATTCCGGCCAAATATTACGTCGATCTGTTTGCCATGCTCGATGACGGCACGCACACGGTTCCAGTCTTCACACCCGACCGCAAATTCATCAGCCAGGACGGCAAGCATCTGACAGCGGCGGGTGCGCGCTACCTCGGAACAATGGTCTTCGCCCAGCCGCAATTCGCCTGGTTGGCCAAACCGCGCAATCAGCCTTCGTAATCACCGCCCAGCGAGGTATTGCGGACTGGCGCGGCGGCCGTGATGCGCAGGGCTTCGGCCGACTGGCTGAGCGAACCGATATCGTCCACTTCATCGTCATCATCAGGCAGCACGCGTTGCAGCGAACCGATGACCGATTCCTTGAGATAGGCCGGACGCACCGTTTCTTCGGCAATTTCGCGCAGTGCGACAACCGGGTTCTTGTCACGGTCACGGTCGATCGTCAGCTCGGCGCCGCCCGAAATCTCACGCGCGCGCTGCGCGGCAAGCAAAACGAGATCGAACCGGTTGGGAACCTTGTCGACACAATCTTCAACGGTAACGCGCGCCATGGGGCACTCCGAATAAAACGGGGGATCGCGAGAATCCTCGCGGGGAAGCGCGCCAGCTAGAGGTCGCGCGCGAAAAAGTCAAGAAAAGCGCGCATGGCGACGCCTTTCTCGCCCGGTCAGCCCAAGGCCCTATGGACTGGTTTCCAACTCATCCGACCAAATCGAAGTAACGGGTTTGGCCATATCTCGAAGAGTCGCGCCAGAAAGGGCGCAGATTTTACCCGAACTCGCGGCGGCCATTGCCATATTGAGCGGCAAATTCGAGCAAGCCATGACGGCGCCGTCTGACCCGCGATCCGCGAGGTACTTCGCGGGATTTTCGATACTTCCATTCCAGACCGAGAGCACGCCAAGGCGATGAAACGGCATCTCGTGCCGCTGCAGGGCGAGGTAAGTGATATCGTCGACAAGCAGCCGCTTCAGGGGCTGGCGCGAATCAATTCCCGCAGCGTCCATCGCCCGGCCGATATCGCGCCGTACAAGCGCATAGTTGCCAATCGACACCGAAAACGGCTGCCTTGGAAGGTAGCCGGGCGTGCGCGCGGCCAACATTAGCGGCCCGGCCGTGAGGGCGACCAGAATAATCTCGCCGAGGATGGCGCCCGGCACGGCAAATCTGACCAATCCGTCCAGCACCCCGCGAAACCGGCCGGATTGCCACACCGGCAGTGTCAGGCAGAGCGCGATGAAAATGGCAAGCATGGGCAATACGTGCCCAGCCTCATAAACATTCTTGTTAAGCTGCGATGCGCCCCAGACCAGTACGCAGGCGAACACGATCACTGCCAGCAGGGCGCGCGGCTCGGCCAGAGCCCGCATTCGTTCGCGGCTCAGGAAGCTGATCAGCCAGAAGATGGCCAGGCCAAGTGCAGCGATCCAAAGCAGGATGAGCATGCTGGCGAGCAGAACGAAAATCGGCAGCGGGAACAGGCCGGTCGGCAACCAGGAGGACAACGGATGATTCACCGGTGCCGTCAGCCAGACATATTGCAGCGGCAAGGCCCCCACCAATGCCTGCTGCGCGACATCGCCCAGATGCCCACGATTGGCCAGAACTGACGCAAGATTCTCGGCCCCCAGTTTGGCAGCCAATTGGTGATCGCCCGGACACTGGAAGCGGCCGACCCAATAGTGAATGGACGTTGCCATCAGGCCGATCACGCCTGCGGCACAGATGAGGCGCGGTGCCAGGGCCCCCCGCCCCTTCGCGCAGACTGCGAGACAGCCAAGTGCAAGCGGCGCATAGACAACGCTCTTCAGGTTGTAGCTCGCCGCAATCGCGAACAGGACGACAATTCCCGCCGCTTTCAGCCAGGCCGCCTTGGCGGGGCCGAGCGCGCGAATTCCGGTGAATGCGATCACGCACATGGCTGTGTAGGTCAGGACCAGCGGCTGTTCCGGTCGGCTCAGGACCAGAATGTATGGCAAGGTACCAAGGCCAAGCACGGCAAACCCTAGCGCCTGCAATCTTGCGCGCCTCAGTTGGTCTGGTTCCAGGCGGCGGGTCAGCGTCCAGAAGAGCAAGGCCCAGATGAAGGCACAGATCAGCCCTTCAAGCCGAATGAAAAGCGGGTCGGCAAAAGCCTGGTTAGCCGCAGCCGAGAACCAGCGCACCGGCATCATGAACCATGGCGGGCGGGCAAGCGTGTTTGGCCCACACAAGTCGCTGTACATCTTGTCGACGCCGTCGATCCCGGCCCGTTCCTGAAACCGCCAGCCGATCTCGTCCGTGTAAACGGGAACCAGCACGCCAACCGCCAGGGTCAGCAGAAAGCCTGCGACCGCGATGGGGCGAAGCAATTGATCGGAACGGCCGCCGAAATAGGAACGGATGCTGATCATGCTCTACCATCGCCTAGTGACATGCCAGTGGGGACGCTCACTCTTCGGAGCGGAACTTTGCGCTGATGCTTGAGAAGTGCCTGGCAGGGAGCAGTTTCACAACGCCAATTCGCATTCCATCCCAATTTCGGAATGAAATATCGTGGATTCCGGCGGAAAGATTGGAGGCCCGAGCCGGAATCGAACCGGCGTGCGCGGATTTGCAGTCCGCTACGTAACCACTCCGCCATCGGGCCTCCGGTCTACGGTGACGAAACCGTCGTCGCGCCACCGCAGAAGCGGGCCACTAACCGAGCGCGCGCTGCGGCGCAATCGGATTCAGGCGCAGAGCGCAGCAGAAAGGGGCGATCAGGAGAGCCGTTTGAAGCGCAATGTCCGCCGAATAGTGTCCGCCTCATCGAGTCCCACCCGGATTCGCGCGCCGGGGACGACCCCGTGCGCGGCGACGCGCGCCACGACCGGCAGTTCGCACAGCTGGATGCGCGCGCCCTGTTCGCCCAGGTCCGTGACGACTGCATCGAACACCTCGCCCTCCCGGCCAGAGAGCATGGCTGTCTCGGCAAGATCGATCACGGCCCGTTCGATCTGCCCTGCCCTTGCCTCGGCCTTGGCCATCGCCGCCGGAAGCCGCATGAAAGCATCGCTGACCACTGCCGGCACGGGTTCGCCATTCGCAACAGCCAGCGCGGCGCGCACGACATAGCGGTCCGCCAGACGCCGCAGCGGCGCGGTGGCATGGGCATAGGTGGCGGCCATGGCGACATGCCAGGGCGTGACTCCTGCCTGCCAGGGCACATAGCCGGCACCATTGCCCGCGCGGCGCACAGCCAGCAGGAAAGCCGCCGCGCGCGGCTCCCCCGGGTCAAGGCGGCGCTCAAAACTGCGTAAGTCTTCGCTCTGGGGCCAGTCCAGCGCGAATGCCTTGGCAGTGCCGCGCAAGCGAAGTTCGGCGCGTGCATCGGGCGGCGCCATCACGCGGAACAGGCCGGTGCCTGCCGCCTGCAGCGCATCGGCCACAGCCATGTTGGTCGCCAGTGACAATGCCGCGTTGTTCCTCTCCGATTGCAACAGCGGGCGCAATTGCAGGATAAAGCGACCGTCGCTTCGGCGCGCGACTTCCTGCTCTGGCGGCTCGACCCGCGCCGCGCCGCGCCGATCTTCGGCAACGGCTATTCGCGCCGCGATTTCCGCAAACCCCGGCGGCAGGGCGGCATCGTCAACATTGTCGTAAGCCAGCTTGGCGCGGCTTCGAATCACGGCGCGCTCAGCTCCGTCGAGCTTGACGGCACCATCGGGCGCAATCCGCACAGCGAACACAATGGCGGGGCGCGGACCGTCAGGGAGCAGGCTCGCGGCGTTTTCCGCCAGCACCTTTGGATAGAGGCCCGCTTTCCCGTCAGGCATGTAGATCGTCGTACCGCGCTTCCAAGCCTCCTGATCGATTGCCCCGCCATCGGCCACGAACCAGGCGACATCGGCAATGGCATAGTGAAGGATCAGATCCTTGCCATCGGCGGTAATGGCAAAGGCCTGGTCAAGATCGGTCGAAGTGGCGGGATCTAGCGTGACAAAGTGTTCGTCAGTCCGGTCCCGGTGATCTCGCGGATGCCGGCTGGCAGCAGCTTCAGCCTCTTGCAGCACGGCTGGTGGAAACGTCTCCGGCACCTGGAACTGCCCTCGGATCGCAGCCAGCCCATCCGCAAGCAGGCTCTGGGGATCGCGCAATGTTTTCATGGCGCTTGGCTACACGCTTGATGCGCCATTGCAAATTACCCGTGCGCCTTTCCCCGCGATTGACGCATTGCGCTGGCGCTGCCTATGTCAGCTCTCGCGCCAGGAGAGCCCCGCAAATGAAAACCCGCGCCGCCGTCGCCTTCGAAGCGAAGAAACCGCTTGAGATCGTCGAGCTCGACCTCGAAGGCCCCAGGGCCGGCGAAGTGCTGGTCGAAATCATGGCCACCGGTGTTTGCCATACGGATGCCTACACGCTGGACGGCTTTGACAGCGAAGGCATCTTTCCCAGTGTGCTCGGCCACGAGGGCGCTGGCGTGGTGCGCGAAGTCGGCGCGGGCGTGACTTCGGTCTCTCCGGGCGATCATGTTATCCCGCTCTACACGCCCGAATGCGGCCAGTGCAAAACCTGCCTCTCGGGCAAGAGCAATCTGTGCACTGCCATCCGCGCCACGCAAGGCCAGGGCCTGATGCCCGACGGCACCAGCCGGTTCAGCTACAAGGGCCAGACGATCTACCACTACATGGGCTGCAGCACGTTCAGCAATTTCACCGTGCTGCCTGAAATCGCCGTGGCGAAAATCCGCGAGGACGCGCCGTTCCAGACCAGCTGCTACATCGGATGCGGCGTGACCACCGGGGTTGGCGCAGTGATCAACACCGCGAAAGTCCAGCCGGGTGACAATGTCGTGATTTTCGGGCTGGGCGGCATCGGCCTCAACGTGATCCAGGGCGCACGGCTGGCGGGCGCGAGCAAGATCATCGGCGTGGATATCAACCCGGACCGCGAGGAATGGGGCCGCAAGTTCGGCATGACCGAGTTTCTGAACAGCAAGGGCATGAGCCGTGAGGACGTTATCGCCAAGATCGTTTTGATGACCGATGGCGGGGCGGACTACACTTTCGATGCCACCGGCAACACCGAAGTGATGCGCACTGCGCTGGAAGCCTGCCACCGTGGTTGGGGCACCAGCATCATCATCGGCGTGGCCGAAGCAGGCAAAGAAATATCCACTCGTCCGTTTCAGCTGGTGACAGGCAGGAACTGGCGCGGCACGGCCTTTGGCGGCGCGAAAGGCCGCACCGACGTGCCCAAGATCGTCGACATGTACATGACCGGCAAGATCGAGATCGATCCGATGATCACGCATGTCATGGGGCTGGAGGACATCAACACCGCGTTTGACCTCATGCACGCTGGGCAGTCGATCCGCTCGGTCGTGGTGTTCTGAGGCAGTGATCCTCGGCTGCATCCTGGCCGGCGGACAGTCCCAACGCTTTGGCAGCGACAAGGCTCTGGCGGAAATCGGCGGGCATACGCTACTCGCGCAAGCTGTCGATCTGCTGACAGGTTGGTGTGAGCTTGTTGTCGTCGTGGGCCGCGAAACGGCACCTGCGCCATGCCTGCCTGACTGGCCTCGCTCGGGCATGGGTCCGCTGGGCGGTATCGCGGCTGCCCTGCATTTCGCCATTGATGAGGGGTATGAAGCGGTTCTCACCTGCGGGGTCGATTCTCTGGGCATGCCAGACGATCTCCCCGGCCTGCTCGCGCCCGCTCCGGCCTATGTCGACGGCCAGCCGGTCATTGGCCTGTGGCCAGCGAGCGCCGTTTCCACGATCGAGGCAATACTCGAGGGGCAGGGCCGCCACTCGATGCGTGCCTTTGCCGAGGCCATCGGGGCTAGGGCGATCACGCTCGCTCGCCCGCCCGCCAATATCAATACGCCGCAAGACCTTGCCGCTCTGGCCAAACGGCCGCCTGATCTGAGCTAATCAAATGTGGCGCTGACCGCTTCAGTCGATGGCCCCGCCAGTTGCCGGTGAATAGCGGCCAGAACCGCGGTAAGCACCACGCTCGCTCCCGCGCCGACGATCCCGGAACCGACGCCGCCGATCAGCATCGCCACTTTGCCCTGCCCGGCCAGCGCGATGGCCAGGGCCATGAAAACCATCGTCACCACCATCAGGATGACAAAGTAGACCACCGATAGCAGGAGGTAGAACAGGAACAGTCGGCCTGAATTGCCGCGCGTCAGGCGCCATGAGCGGACGAGCGCGGCGACAGGATTGAATTGCTGTTCGATTACCACCACCGGCAGCAGCAGCGACACCTTGACCATGGCATAGACGACCACCACGATCATGGCGATCACTGCGAACGCCGCCAGCGCGGCAACTCCGCTGATCTGCGCCAGCCCTGCGCCAATCATCGCCAGCACCAGTATTGCCGCGAGATAGCCGGCGAAAAACACGATTGCCGCGCCGATCACTGTCGGCACCGTGCGGATTGCCAGTTTCAGAGCCTCGCCTACCGTTGGCCGCGTCTTGTCGGTGAGCAGCGCAAGCATGGCGAGATAGCCGACGGACTGCAACGCAAGGGAAAACAGGCCAAAGCCGATGACGGGCCCGGCCATGCTGTCCATCTTTTGTTCAAAGGCAGCCGGATTGGTCAGGTTTTGAACCAGTTCCGCTTGCAGGTCGCTGAAGAACAGGATCGAAATGAGTCCGGGCAGGATAAAAAACACGCCTGCCACCGCGCCCAGCACTTCGCGATTGGCCGACGCCATCTGCGTCGCCTCGCGCCATGCCCTGTTGCTGTCGAACTGCATGGGAAACTCCTGATGCCTTAACGCTGGTGTTAAGGCTCGCGCTCTTGATAACCACAGCGTTTCCCGGCACGCAACGGCAATGACCGCAAGCCTGCCCGCCAATATCGAATTACGCCAGGAATGCGCGCCCGTCCCTTACCGCGAGGCGCTGGACCTCATGACCGCGCGAAACACGGCGATTGGTGAAGGCAAAGCGCGTGAACTGATCTGGATGCTCGAACATCCCCCGGTCTATACCGCCGGCACCAGCGCGGCGCCCGGCGAATTGCTCGATCCCCGCTTCGAAGTCGTGTCTGCGGGTCGCGGCGGGCGCTATACCTATCACGGCCCCGGCCAGCGCATCTGTTATGTGCTGCTGGACCTCAAGACCCGCGCGCGCGAAGTGCGCGGCTATGTGCATGCGCTCGAGGGCTGGATGATCGGCGCCCTCGCCGACCTTGGGATCGAGAGCTTCCGCCGCGATGGCCGAGTGGGCATCTGGACCACGGACATTGACGGACGCGAGGCGAAAATCGGCGCGATCGGCGTGCGCATCCGGCGCTGGGTGACGATGCACGGTTTCTCGGTCAACCTGTCGCCCGATCTTTCGCATTTTTCCGGCATCGTGCCATGCGGCATCGAGGAATTCGGCGTGACCAGCCTCGCGCGGCTCGGCCGCCAGGTTGATTCCGCCAGCTGGGATCGCTTACTGCTGGCCCGCGCGGACGAATTTCTGGCCGCGCTCGATCGGCCCTGCCCGGCGACGAACGGCCCAGAGGTGAACGGAACAGTGGCGAACGGAACAGTGGAGAGAGTTTGTGACACCTGACCGCCGAACGATTTTGCCCATGGCAGCGCTTGGGCTGGCCGTACTGCTGGCTGCCTGCCAGTCAGAAAACAAGACCAAGGCCAGCGGACCGGCTGGCGGTCAGATCTTGTCCGGCTCCACCAGCGATGCCATGCTGCCTGTCGATAGCCTGCGGTCCCAGCCGCCGCTCGCCCCCAAGCCAACCGGCAGCGCGGCAAGCGGAGAGAGCAAACGAGGCGACAGCCCCTCTCCCAAGAACGATGAGCAGCCGCCCGAAGCCTCGCCAACGCCCGAAAGCACCCAAGCGCCCGGCACTGAAGAATAGGCCGTCAGGCGGGACGCATGATCCGGATCGGCATCCCCCCGCCATTGCCGCGATTCTCGCCATTGGCGAGGAGCTGCTTGGCCAAGCGGACTCGCGGTTCGTCCAGCCGGCGCCTGTCCAGTGCCGACATTTCCTCTTCGGCATGATCCTCGACCGCTGCGACAATCCGCCGGGCTTCGGCGAGTTCCTCCTCGGATGGCGTGAAAGCAGCATTGATTTCGGGCACTTGCGCCGGGTGACAGGCGAACATGCCAGTGAAACCATCCGCGCGGGCCATTTTTGCCGCCAGCCTGAGGCCCTTGACATCCTCGACATCGTCGTAAGTCGTCTCGATCGGCATTGCACCGCATGCGTGCGCGGCCAGCACGATCTGTCCGCGGACATGACGGAAAGCGTCGGTCCAGCCGCCGCGTGAATCGCGCAGGCGCGAGGCTTCGATCGCCACGGCAAGATTCTCCGCGCTCCAGGTCAGTCCGGCAAGACGCGGGATCGCGGCATCGACATAGCTTGCAATTGTAAGTGCCGAGCGCGGCGTGTCGCCAGCCATCGGCAGCAGGCGGGTCGATCCCGGCGCAAGATGGTTGGTCTGTTCAAGCTCGTATAGCTCGGCCGCCACTTCACGCAGCGCATCGGGACCGGCGCAGCGCGGCAGGATAATGCCGTGCGGCGCCCCGCGCATCACCGCGATGAGGTCGTCACGCCAGAGCCGGCTTTCGAACGTATTGATACGGACCCAGCGGCCCATAGTCGACTGTTCGAGAATTTGCCGCCGATGCGCCGCGAGCCAGTCCGCCGCCCGCGCCCGCGCGGCGCCCTTGGCTTCGTAAGGCACAGTTTCGTCAAGATCGACGACCGCGACGTCGGCGCCCATCCCCATCGCCTTGCCGAGCTTTTTCTCGCTGTCGCCCGGGACGATCAACCATGAACGATAGCGCATAGTGCATGACCCCCGTCAGCAGTGCAAAGCCGCAGCCGACCTGCGGTGCTTCTTTGGCGGCAAGTATGCCGGGAGATTATGAACAAAAGGTAGGCGTGC
>Ga0075370_10000034_pt1 | contig 42959 bp, 57 predicted proteins | sample EndMethybrTD3035_FD_71398 | JGI IMG/M metagenome (GOLD analysis project Ga0075370, IMG submission 71398) | Populus endosphere microbial communities from Tennessee, USA - Endosphere MetaG P. TD hybrid TD303-5 | ecosystem: Host-associated > Plants > Roots > Endosphere | place: USA: Tennessee... | reverse complement strand
AGCGGCGCATCGCGGCTCGTATGAACCCTCTTCCGCAAAAGCAAAGCTTGCGCTAAGCGCGCGGTCTTCGGCCACAGTGCCGGGCGGTTAGCTCAGTTGGTAGAGCATCTCGTTTACACCCTGATGTGGCGATGCTTGCAGGGTATTGAAAGTATTAGGCTTTCTTGCCTTTTGTCTTCGGGACTTCGGGACTATTTCGGGACTTTGGTGCAGCGTCGCTCGCTTCCAGGGCGTTACGGACGTCTTCGTCGAGGACGTGGGCGTAGCGCAGGGTGGTGCTCAATGAGCGGTGCTCGAGGGCCTTCTTGGCGGCGGCGAGGGAGCCGGTGGCGCGGACTATCCGGGTGCCGCGCGTGTGGCGCAGGTCGTGGATCCGGAAATTATCGATTTTGGCGGCGCTCAGGGCCTGTGCGAAGGGCTTGCGCAGTGCCGTGGGGGTCAGCGGATATCTCTCGCCCTTGCGGCGCTTGGCGCGGCTCTGCTGGCAGATATAAGTGAAGACGAAAGGCCCAGCCTGGGGCTGACGGGCGAGGAGCTCGACCAAGGCAGTGGTGAGGGGGCGGACGACGGTGTCGCCGCCCTTGATTTTCGTAGTGGCGGTCTTGGCCGGGAAATTGACATCGGCCCAGCGCAGGCCAGCACTTCGGCGCGCCGCCAACCGGACTTGAGCAGGAAATCGACGGCATCGCGGACATCCTCGCGCAGATGCCGGAACAGGCGGGCCTCCTCGCTGGCGGCCTCGAGCTCGCGAGGGGCAGTGCGCGGAACCTTGAGCCGTAGCGCCTTCCAGTCGGGCATTTCGCCGACATCGTAGCGGGTGCGATCGGCAAGCCGCCAGATCGCGCGGGCGTTCTCTACCTCGCGGTTGATCGAGGCGTTCGATCGGCTGCCGTCCGGCTTGGCGCGCCGCCTGGCAAAGTGGACCTGAAGGTCGCGCTGGGTGATCGAGGAAAGCAGGCGGTTCTTGCCGATCCCGGCGATCAGCGCGCTGATGATGTAGCGGATGGTGGGCCAGCTGGGTTTGGTCTCGACCTGGTCCTGATAAAGGCCGCAGGCTTCGTCTAGCGTGATCGGCGGGCGGCGCTGTTCCGGCAGGGCGGCCTTCTGGCGCTCGCGACGCTCGTATTCGTCGGCGGCGCGCTTTGTGTCGCAGCCGGTCGAACCGTGGAACCGCTGCCCCCGGAACTGGAAATCGTAGTGGTAGAAGGGGGAGCCTTTGTGGCGATAGGTGCTCATTGCGCCACGCGCGTAGCCGTGATCAGCGGCGGGCGCTGAAAGGGATGATTTCCGCTCCGCCGCGACGGCGAGTTTTCGGCTGGGGGCCGGGCTGGCATGCTGGCTGCACCTCGCGGAGAGTGGCTACGAACGATTCGAGGTCTTCCATGGTGTAGCGAACCGCGCGCCCGATCAACAGGTAGCGCAATATGCCCTGCTGCCGCGCCTCGCGCAGCTTGCGAGTGCAGAGGCGGAGCGCCTCCGCGGCTTCGGCTTCGGTAAGGAGGATGGGAGGCTGGGCGGGATTCATTTTTGCTCTCTGGGTTCCCGGTAGGGGAAGGTAATGTCGGCCGGCCATTCGAATCCGGGGTGTGTTTCTTTCAGCGGAGCGCCATGACGAGCGAGGTATGCGCGGACTTCCTTGCCCCACATTTTCCGACCCCAAGAAGTTCCTCCATGCGCAGGCCAACCTCTGCCCCATAGAGCCCTGCGTCGCTCCGCAAGTGTTGCATCTGACGGGAGGTGCTCCGTCAGTTCGGTAATGAGCCTGCGCGCTTTTTCCCGCCAAATAGACATTAGAAAGGAATATCCCGATCATCGAGGCGGCGGCGGGTTGGGTTTTCGCGGCGCTTGAAGATGCTGACGGAACGCATCTTTTCGCGCCTGGCATACCACGGGTAGTCTTCGCCCAGCCATTTGCGCAGTTCGCGCCGATCCTCGCCGACCGAGTAGCGGTGGAATCGCTCCCTTGCCGCCTGCCAGATGGCGTTGCGGGCCGTAATGATGCGGTGTCTGGCCCGGTTATGGTCTGGCCCCCGGCGCAAGGGATTGTAGTAGCGGCTCATAGGGCACCGCACTGGGCGAATTGCCGGGCGGCCCAGCGGCCGTTATCCGTTATGGTGTAGTCCAGGGCGTTGTCGTTGCCTTCGACCGGGGCGCAGTCGGCGTAGCCATGTTCGAAAAGTTCGAGGTAGGCACCGGAATCGAAGGTGAGGCGGATGCGAGTGCAATCTCGCAGTGCGCGAAGTGCCTGGCGGCCTTCGCGGGAGGTGGGTTCAGGTCGGGTGCTGTTCATGCGAATTCCTCGCAGAATTGGGCGAAGTGATGGCGGATGGTCTCGATCGCCAGGGTGGTGCCAAAATTGCGGGTGATGATGGCGCGGGTTTCGCGGAGGGAGTTTCCGCCGCGCCAGCAATCGAGCAGCTTCTCGAAAATATCCGGGTGCATCAGCCGTCTCCGACCGTGATATCGACGTCCATGCCAATGCATTGCCGGACCGCTTCGGCGATCGAGGTGGCATCGATCGAAATGGCCTGTTCGGGCTCGTCAATCTTGATTGAGGCCTTTATCACGGGTGTTTCGAAAAGGGCCAGAGGCAGTTCCATCTTGAGGTTGATGGTGCGCTCGTTGCGGGAGAGATTGGGGTAGCGGGCAGACACTCTGACGCCAGGCCTGCCGCCATCCGGATCTCGGGTGATGGTGAGCCAGAAATCCATCAGAAGGACGTGCTTGCCGTTGGCGCGGCTTTCGTAGCCGAAGTGGGCGTAAGTCATGCCCGGCCCTCGCTCTGCATGAGGTCTTCGACAATCTGGGTGTTGCCGATTTCCAGGTTCTTCATGTCGATTTGCATGGCGCGTTCAACGCTCATGGTCTGCTGATCCTGAAGGGCGAGAAGCATACCGGTGAACTGGGCGGCTACGGCCAGCATTTCGGGCGGGGTGAGCGCGTCCTGATGCTTGCGGAGCATGTCGGTGAAGTCGTTCTTGAACGCCTCATGGGCCGGGGTGGGGAGGTGGATTGTCACGCAGCGGTCCTCTCTGTTTCGGCCACGGCCGCGCGGCAGCGGTCAATGGCGGTCTGGAAGTGCTTCGGATTGTGTTCGATGCCGGTGAAGGTCTTGCCGGCGCGGATCGCGGCGACGCCGGTCGATCCGGTGCCCATGAAGGGGTCGCAGATGCGCGTGCCGGCGACATTGCGCATGATCTTATCCATCACCTCGTCGGGCTTCACTGTCGCGTGGCCGAACTTCGCGCCTCCGCGCGGTGACATCGCGGTGATCTGTCGATCAAGGTCTTCGAGGCTCCCCCGCGGGTGAAAGCCGTCGTTCCAGGCATGAATGTAGAACTCGCAGACCGGGCGGTAGTGCTTGTTCGCGACCGGCTGCGGGTTCTTCTTCCGCCAGGTGCACACAGCTTGGCGCTTGAACGAGCCGTCTAGGTAAGGAAGCAGCTTCGGCAATTGGTCGTTGTGGCAAAAGACGACCGCCGCACCGCAGAGCAGGGAGTTCACGATCGAGTGATCGAAGCCCTGGTCGAGCCCGTCCGCGATGATGTCGTCCATGCCTGTCCGGCTTTTGCGGTAGTGCCCCCCGCCCTCCGCCCGGAACTTGTAAGGAGGATCGGTGACGTCGGCGTCCATCCAGCCCAAGGTGGGGCGGATTTCGTAGGCATCGCCGCAGTAGAGCGTGGCGGGGCCGATCTGGACTCTAGTTGTCATGCCGCTCTCCTAAATCTGTGCGCAATAAAATACACAAAAAGACTTGACGAGCGCATCCCGTTGTGTAAAATGGTGCGCATTGGAACGGAGTTAGAGCGATGGGCAGCAGCCGGAACCTGATCAAAGACCTCGAAAAGGCCGGTTGGACGCTCGACCGGGTTTCGGGAAGCCATCACATTTTCGTGAAGCCGGGTTGCCTGTCGATTTCCGTTCCGCATCCCCGCGCCGATCTTGGCCGGGGGATTGAGCACAAACTGCGCAAGGCGGCGGGGCTGAAATAGGCCCCCCGCCACCAAGGAAGGAACCGCGCCATGACGATTTACATTGCTGAAGTTCACCCCGAGGCGGACGGCTTCGGCTTCACTGTCGAGGACTTGCCCGGCTTTGCCGCGTTTCATGAGGGGGACAATCTGATCGAGGCCGCGAAGACCGCCGAGGCGGTGTTGCGCGACTGGATTGCCTCGAACGTCGATCGCGGAATCGAAATTCCGCCCGCCCGTTCGATGCTGCAGATTTCGGAGATCGTTGACAGGCGCACTGGCGACGATGGCAACATGCTGATGGCCTTGCGCGCGCGCTTTCCGGCCGGGCGCCAGATGCGCGTCAATCTCAGCATCGACGAACGCGCGCTGGCGGCGATCGATGAAAAGGCCGAGGCCCGGAAGATGACGCGCTCCGCGTTCATGGTGGAAGCGGCGATGGCGTTCGATTGACGACATCATGCCGCCCTCCGTTCGCTGCACAGTTCAGGCAGGTTGGCCCTGACCAGGGCTTCGGCAGGTGGCGGGCTGACTGAGTTGCCGACCATTCGGACCTGCGCGGTTTTGGTCAGGGGGCGACCGTTGAATTCGAAATCGATCACGTAGTCGTCATCGAATCCCTGGGCCTTGTAGAGCTCGCGTGCGGAGAGCATGCGCATGCCGATATCGGCGATGGCATATTCGGCGCCGTCGATCGGCACGGTGATGAGGCCGAAGCGGTGTTTCGTGGTAATGACGCTCAGCGGTTCGAATAAGTCTGGCCTTTGCTCGGTTCCGTAATACTTGATCAGGAAGGCGCGGACTTCGGCGAAATGGAGCCCGCCCGACAGGATGGTGTCGATCGGCGCATCCACCGGCTTGGCGCTCTGGTTGTTCTGCAGCTTGACTAGGTGGCTGGTGACCAGCTGCTGCTGAGTGCCGCGCGTGGAAATCGTGCTGAGCGGTGCTTCGGCGGCGCGGCCGGCGATATTCAGATTGCGCGGGCCGCCGTTGTGCTGGGCCATGAAGGCAGTGACCAGCGCGTGCTTGCCGCCGCCGGCGACGACAGTTCCGAGAGGCTTATCGATGCCCGGGACGCGAGGGGACTGGCCTTCACGCTCGCCGTAGCCGGTCTGGATGAGGGTAGGAGAGATCAGCACGGAATCGCCCGAAGTGGTGACGGTGGGATAGGGCTCCTCGGGGCCGTGCCATTCGCGCCCGCGCTTCTTACCGGTTGCATCCTGATCGCCGTGGGCCGTGCGGGCAAAGAACGGCGCAACCACTGCCATTTCGCCGCCCTTGGCCGTGGTGATCGTCGGCAGGGGCTGGTCGACCGGGATCAGCCGGTCGGGGTTCCAGCCGGTGTTGGTCACCGGCACGATGAAGGGCCGTTGGGCGTTCACCACGTAGCGCATGATGCCGGTGGCGATGCGGCGGCAGGTGGCATCTTTCAGCGGACGGGCGCGCTCGAAGATGCTGGGGCACGGCAGCGTCCAGTCGATGATGTCGGCCGCCGTGCGGTGGCGGTGGGGGCGCAGCGGGCCGTGCGTCGGTTCCGGCCAAACGATGGGCTGGCCATCGCGCCGCGCGATCAGGAACAGGCGCTTGCGGCTTGTCGGCGCGCCGAAATCGCAGGCCTTGAGTTCCTTCCACTGGACGGCATAGCCCGCGCCGCGCAGCTGGCTGACCCAGCTGTCAAACGTCAGGCCCTTGCTGGCGGGGCAAGGCTTGCCATCGTCGAGCAGCGGCCCCCATGTGCGGAATTCCTCGACGTTTTCGAGCATGATCACGTCGGGGTGGGCATCAAAGGGCATCAGCGCCTCGACCCAGCGATGAACCACCCAAGCGAGATCGCGGATCTTCTTCTCGCGCGGCTTGCCGCCCTTCGCCTTGGAGAAATGCTTGCAGTCCGGGCTGAACCACGCGAGCGAAACTGGCTGGACGCGACCATCGCCGCCCCGGCAAGCATCGACCGGATCGACTTCCCACACGTCCTGGCAATAGTGCCGCGTGCCGGGGTGGTTTGCGGCGTGCATGGCGATGGCTTCGGGATCGTGGTTGATCGCGATGTCGACCGAGCGGCCGATTGCGGCCTCGATCCCGGTGGACGCACCGCCGCCGCCGGCGAAATTGTCGATGATGAGGCCGCGCATCAATTGCGTCCTTCGCACTCAGCGGCACTGCCGAGGTTGAGGTTCGCGTAATTGGGCTGCTTGCCGCCGCGGTGATCGAGGCAGAAGGCTGTGCCGACCGGGGCGGCGGCGGTGCATTTGGGCATGAGGCAGAAGTGGCCGGTGCTGCTTTTGGCAGGGGTATTGCCCAGTCCGGCGCTGCGGTGCAGTTCGCTGGCCTCGTCGAGACGATCGAGAGCAGTGTTCCATGTGTCGAAATCGATGGCGCCATGGACGTAAAGCGTTTCGGCGCAGGCCTTCAGGCGCTGGGCCCAGGTCTGGCCAATCCAGTCGCTGGCCTGAGTGTGAAGGATGGCGAGATTTACCATGGCGGGTCTTGCTCCTGCGTGTTGGCCTGCGCTTCGCGTTCGGCGTCTTTGGCGATTTCGAGATCGAGGCGCTCGATCGTGGCGACGGCCAGCGCGCCCAGCTTGGTTGTGTGGATACGCATCTGCGCGGCCGGTTTGCCGAACTGAGCGTCTTCCATCACAGCGGCGGCGTAGGACTGCAGCTGTTTGGCGAAGTGGAAGATGGACCGGCTGGCGTCCGCTTCGGGCGTGTGGCCAAAGCGTTCGATCTGTTCGCGGCGCAGGGCGGCGATATCGGCCATGGCGCGAGATGAGGGAGCGTTCATGCCGCCCGCCTTTCCGCCGTGCTTTCCTGCTCGATCAGCTGCTTTCTCCATTCGCGCATGTAGGCGGCAGCGGTGAGCCGCTCGTCCTCGGCGTGTTCTGCATCAGTCAGACTGCGCCGCAGCCTGAGCGCGTCGAGCTCGGCCTTGCGGGCCATCTGAGCCGCGTGACGGTCGCGCAGGGTCATTGCCATGGCAGCAGCCCTTTCGCGGCGAGGCCGTGGAATACCTGCCAGGCGAACCACAGGAACCACGGGCCGAGGACGATCAGGGTGGCATTGCCGACAATACGATCAGTGCGGCGCGCCGCCTCGATCAGGGCCTGTTCGTCGAAATGAGTGGTGATGTGTCGGGGTTGTTCCGGCCTGAGCTCCATTGGCCGGATGCGGTTCTTGTTCATGCGGCGATCCTTTCGTCCCGGGCAACTGGCATGAAGGGCGGGATTGCGGGTTGGCCGGTGAAGGCGAGGGCATTGCCCAGTGCGAGCAAGTCGCGGGCGGTTTCGGCGTTTTCGCTGCTGGGGTCGGCCGCGTGGCGGTCGATCGCGGCTGCGCGGGTTTCGACCAGGACGGGCACCCATTCGGCGCGCGGGCAGATTTGATCGGAAGGAATGCGGCGGCTATCCGGCGCGGGGCCTTCGCCGGACCAGAACAGCGGAGTGAAGTGTTCGATCAGCTGGGGCAGGTCGGCGCCGGCGGCGGCGGCAATGGCGAGCCAGGGGCGCAAGCGGGCCTCGGCCTCACCGGGGTTCATCCGCCCGGCGGCAATGGCCTTGCTGGCGGCACCCTGGGCGCGGCGAAAGGATCGCTCGGCGATGGTGGCGAGTTCCTGCTTGCCGGCAAAATATGCGCTGGCGCAGTCATCGCAGATCAGGCCGATGCCGGGCTGGAAGCTCCACCCTGCGGGCGCAGACTGGCCGTGCGCGGTGACGCCGCAGCGGGCGCATTCATAAATCGAGGGCTGTTGCATCGTGCTTCTCCTCAGATCAGGGGGCGCTAAATCAGCGGCCCGGGTTTGTTGGGATTATCGAAGACCCAGCAGTGGACGCCGCGATCAGCGGGGTTGTTGACGCTCTTCGCGGCGATGAACTTGCGGGCGCGGCTGCTTTTCAGGTGCTTCTTGAGGTCGGTGTCAGCCGGGGGCGACAAGTTGGCCATGCGGGCGCGCCGTTCGAATTCGACCAGGTTGATGGCGTAGAGTTCCTCGGGCTTGCGGCTCTGGTTGAGCGAGCGGCCTTCGCCCCACTGATCGTTGGTCTCGTTGGCCAGAAGGTGATCGACGATGTCCCAGAAGCGCAGCACCACCGGGTGATCGGAACCGCTGGCAAGCTGGCGCTCGATCGCGAGGGCGCCGATCGTCGCGTGGGTCTGCTCCAGCCATGCTTTCGGCAGACGCTGTTCGGGGATCAAGGTGGTCAGTGCGTCGAGCCCGGCGGCCAGCTGGGCATGGCATTTGACGATGCGGGCGTTGTGCAGGTCCGAGTGGCGCTTCGGCATGCCAGCGTCGTGGCGAGCGAAGCTGGTGGTAAAGGCATCCCACCAGGCGGCTGCGCGGCGCGTAGCGTGCAGTATCCAGCCCGAGGCAGGTTCGGCATCCCAACGCTCGATCCGCTTTGCCGCCGCGCTGGTCTCGGCAGTCCACCGTGCCTTGTCGATCCTTATCGACATGATGCGTTCCAGCACCGCCGGCATCGCGTCGATTGAATCGTTTTGCATAAGGTAGATCGCGCCAAGGAACGGCGGCTCGAAGGTTTCCGTCCCCGAATTCTTGACGCCGGTCGATCGGGGGCTGCGGCCATTGAACAGGGTGAGCAGCTCTGCGAAATCGAACTGGCGGAAGTGGCTGACCTTTTCGGGGTCGCGCCCGCTTTCGATTAAGCCAACCGGCAGTCCCGAGACCTTCATGAAGTTGCGGGCGATGGCCGCGCTGGTCGCCTTGTTGGGGTCGAAGCCCTCGTAACCGGAGCGCCCCAGCAGTTTCCACAGGAACTCGACCAGGGTGGTTTTGCCGGATCCCGGCTCGCCCTGGATTTCCAGGAATCCGAGCGATGCATGCTCTTCGCGGATCTGCACGGAAAATAGCGACAGGGTGAAGAAGGACAGGGCGATCAGCCCTTCCGGCCCCCATGCGGCCCACAGGTCCGCCAGCCAGTCAAAATGAGCCCAGTCGGGCGAATGCGTGATGGAGAGCATGCGCTCGTCAGTGCGCAACTTGACCGCGCTCTTGCCGAAATCGAAGTATTTCTCCGGCCCCAGCTTGATGACGCGGCCATCGTGAACGGCGAGATCGCCCAGCACCCAGGCCTTGTGGGCCGGGCTGTAGCCGGTGAAATGAAGCGGCTCGACGGTCTTGAGGCGGCGGGTCTGGCTGCGCATCAGCCTGTCAAGTTGCTCCTGGCTGCCAAGCCACATGCCGTTGAAGGCGAAGAGCCGCTTCTTGAATTCGCCGCTGGCCGCGCAGCATGCCGCAGAGAAGCGCGCCTTTGCGCCGGGCATGCCGCCCGGGAAGGCCATTTCGAGGAAGAAGTTCGATTCGTCGGCGGCTTCGTCGCGTTCGCGGTAAAGAATGCGGAAGGCGCAGTTGGCGATCTCTTCGAGAGTGATGTCGCCGCCGGCCGGGTCTTCGGCGTCGGCTTTGTAGCGCGCCCACCAGATGCGGTTGTCAAAGCGGAAGTCGAAGGCCTGCAGCTTGCGGCGGCGATAGATCAGCCAAGCCTTTTCGCGGGCTGTGAGCGCGGTGGTAATGTCGCCGTTCCAGCGATATTCCTCGAGCTTCTTCTCGCCGAGTGGAGCCTCGTCGTCTTCGCCACGCCATTCAAGCTGGCGCAGGTGCAGGTCGTTCCAATCAAGCTTGTCGCCGTCTCCATCGGGGCGAAGTTGGGCGGCGGCGGCGAGCCAGCCATCAGCCCGGGCGCGGGCGACAAATTTGCGGGTGTAGTCGACACCGGCCTTGCCGCCATCGAAAGCGAAGACGATCAGCGGGCGGTTCTTGGATCCGGCGAGCGCCTGTTTCAGGCCTTCGAGGAAATGTTCCGGCCAGACATTGACACTCATCGCCGAGACGGCGGCGCGTTTGATCCCGCCAGCCTTATGAAGCCGCTCAAAGTTCTGGCGCAGCGCGAGCGCGTCGAAAATACCTTCGGCGATCCATATTTCCGCCGCCTGGGCGAGTTCTAGAAAACTGTCTTCCGGGTGGGCCCAGCAGTGGCCGCCGTGGGTTCCGCCGAACTTGAAGCGCGCCTTTTTGCCGAAGCGGCCGGGGCGATCGATGATGCGTTCCCACCATGAACCGCCGGGCAGGGGAAAGCGGACGGTGGCCGAGCCGAACAGGCCGCCATCGCGAGCATCCCCGCCCTTTATGTATTCCTGGGCGAAAGCCCCGCGCAGCCCGGAAATATCAAGCCCGCGCTCATAGCGAAGGTAGGCGTCGGCGGCGGCGTTCGGGTCTTCTTCGGTCTGCTTGAAGCGGCCCGACCAGTCTTCGAACAGATCGGGCAGGGCGGCGCGCACGCTGATCTCGAAAGCGCAATTGTTGCTGCGCCCGCACCGGACGATCTTGGGATCGATGGCGGCAGTGAACAGTTCCCACTCGCCGCAATCGGGGCATTGGCCTTCCTGCAGCCAGCGCGCGTTCGCCTTCCTGAAGCGGTATTTCGCCTTGAGCGTGTCGACGATTTTCGAGGCGAAAGTATGGTCCAAAACGGGCGTCCTCGGGGTGCAGGAAGTCGGCCGCCGCTTGGCGGTTCGTGATTGCGAAAATGGCGGCAGGGAAGGTGGTTAGGCGGCCAGTTCTTCGGGCGGCGGGTCTTCATCGGTGCCGGACGCCAGCCAGTCGAGAATATCGATCTGGTTGGCGTCCGGTGCTCCCCCGGCGGGACCGGCGGGATAGACGTGGCGGTGGAGCCCGGGCGGCGGCGGCGGCAGATCGAGGTGATCGTGCGGGATCTGCGAAGGGCAGATCACATAAACGAGCGAAATCTGATGCCGCGCAGTGTGGCCGCAAGTGATGTTGTTGCAGGTGATCCAGAGGTCTTTCACCGTCAGGGTGACATCGTTGATCGAATAGATGCGGCAGGTTGCATTGCAGACCGGGCAGGCAATCAGGCTGCGTCGTTGGCGCTGGGCCAGCATGGGCACCGAATGGATCACACCTTCACCGGACATCGTCAGCACTCCCCCCGGAAATCATTGAAAGACAAAAGCGGCCGGGGCTGGAGGTGCTGTCTGGACTGGATCGCTGGCCTGCCCCGGCCGAAAGGTGTCCGCCCCTTCAGGGTGGGGCGGATGGTCCAATTTGTGAAAGATGCGCTCACGCCACCCTCCGGGCGCGCTGATCGACGCCGGCAAAGCGCGAAGCTTCCGGCGCTGGCGGGTGGCCGAAAGGGTAGATGTCAGGCCGCAGCCAGTGGCGCGAGACCCCGGTATCGGCCTCGGCCTTGAGGACATGCTCGGCGGGGAGTTGCTTCGATTGGTGGATCCAGCGCCAGACGACAGGTTGGGCGACGCCGAGGGCGGTCCCCGTGGCCTGCTGTGAACCATAAGCTCGAACAACCATTTCCAAGGCTTCGAAGCGGGTGGGCAAGAGAGGATTGTGTGCCATCGAGAGACACGAATATACGGATACGTATAATAGTCAACGGTAAAGTTGCATGCGCCCTCAATTCTCCACCGGTAGGCAGCCCCCATGTGGGAAATCGTACCCGAGAGACTCGAGTCGGTTATGCGCCGCGAACGGGTCAATCAGTCGCAATTGGCGGCCCTGGTTGGCTTAAAGCAGCCCTCGATCGCCCGACTTTTGACCGGCGAGACGCGCACCACACGATTTGTCGATCGCATTGCCAGCGTATTGAATACCACCCCTGCCTTTCTTCGCGGGGATACTGATGATGATAGCGCGAGCGATTTAGTAGCTGATCGCCGAACCGGCTTTCGCGGTTTCGCACCGTCCCCCGATGCGGTGCAACTTGACGAGATCGATGTGGCGTTCGGGCTGGGCGGCAGCTATCTCGACTCGGCAGTTTCGGTCCGCAAGGTGAGCTTCTCGCGCGAATGGCTCCGGCATTTCACCGACACCGCGCCCGAGCATCTTTTTTCCGCCACTGGCATCGGCGAATCGATGTACCCGACAATTCACACCAGCGACGTTGTGCTGGTCGACCGATCGCAGAACACGGCCCGAATGGCTGACCAGATTTGGGCCTGCGTCTATGGCGAAGTGGGCATGATCAAGCGTCTGCGGCCTCTGCCGAATGGCGGAGTAGAAATCCTGTCGGACAATCCCAGTGTGCCACCTAAGACGGCGTTCGATGGCGAGCTCCACATCATCGGGCGGGTGGTGGCGGTGGTGCGGAGGATGTGAATTTCAATGGTTTCGGACGAACAACTTGCCAAATGGGCCGAAGAGGCCCGGCTCCGTGCCTCTCGCAACCGACGGATATGGTTGATCCTCGGACCTATCATTGCTGTTTTGGCGTTTTCGGCGATAGTCGGACCTTACTTGCCCGCTCCTCCGCCTGCAGCTGAGGTACCGGTGGATGCCAGTCCTTCCTCAATGCCGCCCTCGCCATCTCCTTCACCAGCCCCGACTGTTGACCCCGAAAGGGTCAGAACAAAAATGGAAATGCTGACGAGCTACGCGCTGCTGATGGCGACGGTAAAGGATTGCGATGCCGCCAGCAGCGCACTTGAGCCAGAGTTGAAACGCGGTGACCCGATTAGAGCTTACCGCGCGGCAGAGGTGGCGGAATCCGCATGCTTGCCGGTGGCATCGAAAATTCGCGATTTTGAAGTGCCCGATGGCCTTGATGAAAAAAACGAGGATGAGTTCAAGACCACACTCGAAAGATGCGCGGACACATATGTTGAGCGATGGAATGCGGCGGGGACACTCAAGTCAGTCATCGATGGCGAGGCACGGGTTTCGACTATGGCGGAACTGCAGCGATCTACCGAACGGGCACAGAGTGGCGTGATGTTGTGCAGCCTTGGTTTTGTCTCTGCTGCTATGTCTGCCGGAGTGACCCAAGCGGAACTTGAAGCATTGGCTAGCCCAAAGACTCCATCTCCAGCGCGGTGACATAGCCGCCCGTCGCGTCGAGCGTGTGCGTGGCGGACGTGATCAGCCAGGTCGTAGCGTCAATCTGGCTGTCCCAGCCTACAAGCGTCACTTTCAGGTTGGGGGCATAGGCGGGATCGCCCAGCGCCAGATCGCAGGTGAAGGTGAACTTGCCGCGCGCGGCCCGGCTGGCTTCGGCGCGGGCGGCTTCCTTCGCTTCGGCCTCATTCGAAAAGCTGCGCTGGATCCGGCGGGGATTGCCAGCCTTGCCATGTTTGACCGTTTTGCGCCGTGCCGCCTTGCGATCATGCCACTGGGCTTCTGCGCCGTCATGATCCTCTCGGTCAGCTTCGGTGGCGGACCAGCGCGAGACCTGGCGGCGGATCAGCTTCAGCGCGGGCAGGGGCTTGCCCGTGGCGCTTTCTCCCTTGCCGATGGGGAGGAACAGCAGCTTGCCGTCCTTCACCGTGGCGACGGCATCGTGGCGTTTTCCCAGATCGCGGACGAAAGCCATGTCGCTTTTTGCCGCCTGCTCGATCGATGCGACCGGGATCCTCGCCAGATCGGCATGGACACGTGCTTCCAGCCCGTTGGCCTTTGCCACATCGCTGATCACCCGGCCCAGCGTGGTCCGTTTCCATCCAGCATCGCGGCGTTTGCGATAGGCTCCGGTGAGATCGGCTGAGCGGGCTCGGACGCGGACCACTGCCGGATCGCCTTCCTTGACGACTTCGTCGACCAGGAAGCGGCCCTTCGAGATCAAGCCGGAGGAGACTTCGGCGCCCTGTTTCCATCCCAGCGCCAGTGTGGCGTAAACCCCGCGCTTGATCGGGGCGAGCCTGCCATCGTGGTTGGCAAGAGTGAATGAGAGGGTGTCGGCCCCGTCTTCCAGCTTTTCTTCGAGGCTGAGGGCATTGAGGCGCTTGATGATCGTGGCGGCGTAGTCAGTGCCGTTCACCACCAGGCTGAAGCTGGCAATATTGTCTTTCATCAGATCCAGCTGCCGGCTTCACTGTGGCGATCGGCGCCCGTCTCATCATCGAAGCGGATCAGATCGACCGCGAATTCGGTTGTGCGTGCCCGCCCGCCGCCGATCAGGTTTGACCAGCGATCATCGACCTGCGCAATGCGGAAGTGGCCCAGCACGGTGCCGTCGCCCAGCACCACCGGGTAAATCTCGCCCGCGCCGGCCATTTCGCGCAAGTGCTCGATCTCGCCGAAGCTGCCGGCGATTTCCGGCACGAGCATGCCGTTCAAGGTGATTTTCTCCTCGCCTGGGCCGAGATACTGCCCGGCGGCGCGGGCGCCAAAACGGTCTGTCATACCGTGGCGCCATGCGGCCGTGCGTTCGAGCGATTCGAACGAGAGCCGATCAATGCCGAAGACGAACATGCCGATGGCGAGAAGGTGATCAGGCATCATAGTAGCTTCCCCGGCGAGCAGCGTCGGTTTTGCGCTTGATCAGGTCTGCAACGCGGTGGGCGAGCGCTTCGCCGTCTTCGCCGGGCTGCTGTTGGATGGTGATGTTGATAGTGACAGGCGCTGCGCTGACGGCGCCGACGCCCGATCGGGCGATGGGTGGGCTGGCAATGGCGAGCGCGCCAGCACCGGCCACACTGGCGGCTAGGCGTCCACTTGCACTAATCGGACGGCGTGCGCCTCGATCAATGCCGAGCGCGAGACCATCGGCGATGTGACCGCCATAGGCCATGAAAAGCCTGCTCGGGCTCTTAATCCCGAGAGCATTGGCGAACGATGCGCCGATCCGGTCGGCGACGCCGAGGATAGCCTGCGTCGCTTGCGCCTGGACTGACCAGATACCCTTGACCAGGCCCCAGATTGCCTGCGCGCCGTAGCCGAAGAATTTGCCTGCGAGACCTGCCAGGAAGGTGTTGATTTGAATAAATGGCGCGAGGAACGGTCCGACGATACCCCTTACCCTGCCGACCATTGCCATCGTGGCGGCCCCGATCCGGTCCCAGTTGCGGTAGACAGCGGAGGCTGCCCACATGATCGCGGCGACGAACGGCGTGAAAATCACCGTGCCTGCCAGGAACAGGTTGCGGATGCGCGTCCAATGCGTTCGGAAGAACGCGCTGATCGGCCCCCAGTTGCGATAAATGAGGTAAGCCGCAGCAGCTATGGCAGCCACCCCGGCGATGACCCAACCCACTGGCGTTGTCATCATGGCAATGCCCGCAGCTATGAATGCGCGGCTAAGGCCAAGCACGGCAATGCGGGCGATGCCGAGGCCGGAGGAGAGCAGCGGCAACGCCTCGATCAGACCGCCCATCAGGCGGAACTTGCTCCACAGGCCCCACAGCGTCGCCGCTGGCCCTAGCAGCCCGCCGAACAGCAGCTTCACCGCGCCCAGTGCCAGTTTCATGCCGATTAGCGAGACAACAGCCGTGCCGATCCAGCGGAATGCAGTTGGGTGGGCATTGCCGAAAGCGGTGAGGCTGCGAAGGGCATTGGTCGTTGTGGTCAACCCGCTGGTGAAGGCATCGAGCAGCCCGCCCTTGGTTCCTGCGACGACAAGGAAATCGGACCATGCCGCTCCCATCCTACCCATCGCACCGTCGAATCCAGTTTGCGATGTGGCATAGGCTTGGTCGATGCCTTGCGCCTTCTGGTAGGCGTGGCGAGATTTTAGGATAGTCGGCAGCTGCTTGTCGATGAGATTGAACAGCAGGCTTCCGGTGCGCCCGAACAGCAGGACATTCTCGCGGGTGACGTCAGTGACACCCTTTTCGCGGTAGGCAGGCAGGATGACATTGCGATAGAATTCGACCGGATCGGTCGCCAGCATCTGGGCGCGCTGCTCACCGAGCGGATTCTGGCCGTTGACGAAGCTTTTCACCCCGCCAAGCGAATTGAGCACAACCTTGTTCTTGTCCCACAGGCCGAGCCGCAGCATTTCGGCATTGGCGGCGTTGTTCTTGGTCATGCCGTTCATGCGCATGTAAGTGCCCATGAGGCCGACGCCTGCGGACTGCTTGAGTTCGGCGATCAGCGGTTCGAAATCGGCAAAGAGCGATCGCGAAGAGAGCTTCATCCCTGATGACCCGGCACGGGCCATGAAAGACTGATAGTCTGCGGGTTTGACGTTGCCGCCGGAGCTCTGCAGCGCGCGAAACACCCCATCTGCGATTTCTTTTGCACGACGTGCATCGTTCATCCCGCCGGCCTGCTCGACAAAGCGAAGCAAGTACCGCCCCTGTTCGTCGGATAGCTCCTGGCCGGTGGCTCGCATCGCCACATGGATTTTTGCCATCACGGGAGCAAAGAGCCGGGCACCCTTGAGCTCCTCTTCCAGAGAATGCGCCCCGGTCTCGCGGAACGCCCCCTGGGCTTCGAGGATGTAGCGCAGGTTGTCCTTCACCGAGGAGCCGGCGACATTCATCGCTTCGGCGTATGCGCGCAGATCGCGGACGGCAGTATCACCCAGTCCGAGGATGCGAAGCTTGTTGGTCAGCGCTTGGACCTCGCCGGCCTCGCGTGCCATTTCCATCACCGGCGCGGCGAGCATCGCCCCCCACATCAGGGTGGAGCGGCCCTCGCTGACGTAACGTTGGCCGGTGCTCCTCATCGCGGCGGTGCGGTTATCGATCGCGAGGAGCTGCTTCTGGCGGGCCATCCGGCTGCCGAGCGCCTCCTGCTGGGTGAGCAGCTTCTTCTGCGCGCTCCACAGAGCGTTGACGTTGCCGGTCGCGCCTTTCAGCTTCCTGTCATAGTCTGCGATCTGCCGGTTGAGATCGCGCTGCTCGCGGGCCATTCCGGCGAGCGACTGCGCCCCCGTCTTGCCGAGCCCGACGATATTTTTCATCGTCCCCGTCAGCTTGTCGACGCCGGCGAACTGGATGATCAGGGAGAGCTTCTTGTCCACCTATTCGGCCTTCTGTTCGTTAGCGCGGTTCCAGCATGTCACCGCCATATCCCGCCAGTGGATCAGGTCGGCGATGTCGAGGCGCTCAATCTCCGAAAGCGGCCAATGGAAGATGAAGGCGATATCGGCGATCAAGCCGTCGATGTCTCCGGTGCCTCGATCCCGAAGAACTTCGCCATTGCTTCCTGTTCGGCCCGGCTCATAAAAAAACCGCGAATGCCTCCAGCCATGGCGGCGAGGTCTGCGGGATCGAGCGCCTCGACTTCCTGCGGCAGCAGCGGCGGCACTGTGATGCGCGGCAGCAGGGAGAGCAGATCATTGACTTCCCCCTGGATGATCGACTGCAAGTTGAGCCCGCGCATTTCGCCCGCCTGCGGCTTGCGCAACTGGACGGTGGCAATGGTCTGCTCGCCGCGCCGAACGGGCGTCTCGAGCGGGATGGTCTCGAACTTGGCTGGGGATGCAGCGGCGGGCTTCTCGGCCTCTGCTGGGCTTGTGGTGTTGCTCTGCGCGGTTTCCATGGGACTTCACTCCGGGCGCGGTTCCTGATGGTCTCCGCCGGGGTTGGAACCGCGCTGGAACCCGCCCCGGCGAAGCTTGGTCAGACGAGGCCGAGGGCCTGTCGGATTTCGGCGTAACGGTCGACACCGCCTACCACGTAGATTGCGCGGGCCATGTCGATCTGCAGCAGCTGCTGACCGTTGACGAATTCCTCGTAGTAGCTGAGCACGGTTTTGACCTTGAAATCGGTCTTATCGCCGGGCTTGGCGCCGCCGCGATCAAGCTCCTGATGGCGGCCGCGCATGACGATCTCGACCGCAGCGACCGAGCCGTCATCGTCGCTCTGGTAGGCGCCCATGAAGCGCAGCAGCACGGCATCGTGCTGGAGCGCCCCCATCTGGCGGATCGTCTGAATATCGTGTCCACCTAGCGACCAGTCGCATTCGAGCCCTTCAAGCCCCATGTCGATCTTGATCGGGCCGAGCATGCCGCCGGCGCGATAGTCTTCCATCTTGTGGCTGATCTTGGGCGGTGTGAGTTCCTGGACGATGCCGAGGTAGGAATTAGCATCGTTGAACAGGTTCATGTTCTTGAGGACTTTGGGCAGCATGGGAGGGACTCCTCAGGAATGGCGTGGGGTTTCGGACGAGCGGATCAGACCACCAGGTCGGCGAAGCTGGCGTAGTAGCGGTCGGTGATCCGCGAATTGAGTGTGAGCCCCTCCAGCGGCGCGGCGGGGGTGAAATCGTAGTCCACCGTCAGCTTGCCGGCGGCCAGATCGACTTCGTCATTGAGCGAGGGATCGAACCAGGCCGACGCACCGATCAGGAATCCGGTGGCCACCAGGCGGCGGAAGCGCGCGTTGATCGTCTCGATGATGTCTTTCACCAGCACGCCGGTGAGCGGTTTGTCGATCGCCCAGAACAGGCCGGCGGCGATCTCATCCTGCAGCACCTGCGCCGTTCGCACTGCGCTCTCGAAGGCGAACTTCGGTTCGTCTGAGCAGGTGCGGTTGCCCCAGAAGCGATAGCCTTCGTGGCGGATCATCGTGGTGACTTCGCCCTGGTTGAGCAGGAAGGCGTCGTTGTCCTCGCCGTTGATGTCGAAGAAGACGTCTTTGGCCAGACCTGTCACGCCATCGACGGCGACGTTCGACAGGGTCTTGTGCCAGCCCACTTCACGATCAATGCGGGCGCGCAGGCCCAACGCGCGGGCGACAGTGTCGCCAGGGAAGTTCGACTTGAAACCCGGCCAGAGAAGCATGACTTCACGCGCGGCAAAATTGTCGCGGTAGAGGATCGCGGCGGCGGTATCCGCGCCTTCAGCCATGGCATAGAGCATGCCGCGCAACTTGCGGGCGATGATGGCGAATTCGGTAGTGACTGCCTGAGTATCGAGGCCCGGTGCACCGAAAATGCGTGGCCGGACACCCAGCTGCGCCTGCGCGGCGAGGAACGCCTGCATGCCGGTGTAGCCGCCGGCGGTCGACGTGCCGATGCAGTTCTCTTCGGTAGCGTCGGCGTCCACGCCGATTGCTACACGCACGACGACGACGATCGCGCCGGTCTGATCGGCAATGGCTTCGAGCGCAGGCTTGAGCGTGCCGCCAGTCCCGGCCTTGGCGATGGCAGCCCGGATATCTGTGACCAGTACCGGCTTATCCAGCGGGAAAGCGGCATTGAGATCAGTGGTGGCCTGCCCGACTGGAGCGCTGGCAGTGCACAGGAGGCCGATGATGGCAGTGGCGATTTCCTTGATCGGGCGACTGCCGGTGGTGAGTTCGATAACCTTTACGCCATGGAGGAAGGGCATGGTTCGGCTCCTTTAAACAGCGGCGGGCTGGGGCACTACCCCGCCGGCGCGGATGGGGATGGACAGGGTGACGCGGGTAGTGGCGGGCGAAAGATCGGTGCGCTCGCCCTCGATCAGCAGAGTTGCTGCGCCCGGCGTTTCGGCAGGGGCGGCAAGCTGGATGCGTTTGAGGCGCAGGCGCGGTTCCCAGCGACGGAGCGCGAGTGCGGAGGAGGCAAACACGAGCAGACGCGTGAAGGGATTGAGGGGCTGATCGATCAGTTCGAACAGCATCGACCCATAGTCGCGGCGCATAATCCGGCTACCAATCGGCGTGGTGAGGATATCGCCGATCGACTGGGCAAGATGATCATTTCCGCTCAGCGCGGTTCCAGCAAGGCGCGAGACGCCGCTCATGGCTCAGGATCCACAGGCGGCGGCGGAACGTCGCCCGTCCACGGCTGCGAGGCGGCGGAATGGGTGTGGCGGCGCAGCGACAGGACGCGGCGGAACCAGACGTCGATCTGACTCGTGATTTCCTTGAGCGCATCGATCATGCCGGTGTTGCGCTGATCGCCATCGATATCGAGCCCGCCGGCATTCACATCGATGGATGCGCCGCCAGTGGCGCGGATTGTCAGCGTCGCCCCGGCGGGCAAAGTGATATCGGCGTGGTGGCTCTCTGGATCATAGCCGAATTCGGCTTCGTCAGCATAGCGGGTGAATTCCCGTTCGCTCGCTCCGGGTGCGGGGAATGAGGTCGAAAAAAGACCGGGGACGAAGACGGCCTGGGCGATATCGCCATCCGGACAGATCAGCAGGCCCTGCTCGCCGATGCTGGGCGGGGACCAAGTGCTGGTTTCGCCGGCGCGCTGTGCCAGCCACTGGATATCGTCAGTGGCAAATCCACCAGCATCGGGGTCGCCGATTTCGACCGTGCATGTCGCCTGGGCAAGATTCACCGACGCGACGCGGCCGACGCGGATGATTTGCAGGGGATCGCCGACTACATCTGGCATGCCGGTGCGATGGGGCCACGGCGCGCGCGGGCGCAACGCACTGCTGGCGTTGCTGGCCGATCAAGGGCGCTCAGTAGTTCGCGGCTTCGGCGACTTCGAAGTTGACGTAGAGCGTGCCGACGCCGGCTGCACCCATCGCCACCAGGTTCATGATGTTGAACCCCTCATTCTGCGCCAGTACCAGAGGATAATCGCCCGCATCATGGCTCAGCAGGTTGTTGAGCGACGTCGGAAGCAAATTTCCCGGCGTCGTCGCGGCAGCATATGCGCCAACCACGCCGAGATCATTCGTGTCGAGCGTCTTGGTGCCGGCAGTCAGCGCCGCAGCGGCTGAAATGCGGCAATCGTTCGATGTCAGCGTTCCAAGCGAAGTCCGCGCTTTGCAATTATTTCCGGCGAGCGCCACCGCCGTGCCCGAAGAATCCGATGCGGTGAAGGCGCGGGCGACTTTCAGTCCCCAGGCCAGTTCCTGCGCAGCGGTAAAGCCGGTGGTGCAGATGAAGCCGATTCCGACACGGCGAACGATCACGGGGTTACCGGCGAGGTTCCGGAATGAGAATAAGGCAGCGTTGGCTGCCACGCCAGTCAACCCGCCAGATCGCGCCGCCACCGGCAACCAGGTTAGGCATTCGAGCGGGCGCAGCGTTATGCGCGCCGCCTTCATCGTCGGATCGACTTCTGCAGCTGTGCCGGTAGCATTTTCGAGAACAGGCATATCAGGCTCCTATGAGGTAATTGAACTTGATCACCCCGCCGATGCGGCTGCTGAAGGCAAAGCTGGCGGAAATCGTGTCGGCGGCTGTAACCGCGCCAGTGATCTGTCCGGCGTACATGCCTTCTTCGCCCGCCGCTGTTCCTTTGCCGGTGTAGGGCCCACGAGCCAGCCAGATCTGCACCGGCTTACCGATGGTTAGCCCGGCGAGGCCGGAAATCTGGAACGTTCCAGCGCGGCGAGCCGGATAGCCAAGATTAATTTCGACAGAAGCGAAAGCGGGAGGGGCGGATGCGGGTGTGACCCAGCCATAAGCATAGTCTGTATTGCTGGATTTGGTGAGCACTTGGCCGGTGGTCCCGCCGGCAGGCGCCAGTGCCGCCTTGATGGCGTTGAACTTGGCCGCGACTGTGCTGGCCAGATCGCGCAAGCGGGCTTCGAGCGTTGCCACTGGCCTTCAGACCTCAGGTCAGCGCTGCAGTGAAGACGCCTGCGAAATCCGTATCGACGGTGCCCAGCGTTGTCGGCAGACGCGCATCGACCCTGGCATTGGTGAAATAGAGGTTGGTCGCCCCTTCGGTGACGGCGTCTGTGGATCCCGGAGAAGCGGAGATCTCGACGTAGGCAGATCCAGACCAGCGCCAGGTCTTGTTGGTGTCGATCGTGACGTAGATCAACCCAGCGGTGCCCGCGCCTGGCAATGCTGCGAAGTTGGCATATTCCAGCACGTCGTCGACGAAGGCAGGCAGCTGCGCGGAGGGCACTTTGCCAGTGCCATCGAGGCTGGCAACGCCATTCGCCGCACCTTTGGTCGCCGCGTCAATCGGCGTGAAGCCGAGCGCTGCCTGCTTGCCCGCGATCGATGTCACCAGTTCGTTGATCGCCGCGACGATATTTGTCTTTGCCGTGGTAGTCAGCGCAGAAAGATCGGCGGCGTTGCCGTTGATCAGCGTCTTGAGCGCCTTCGCCTGGGTGCCAATGGCAGTTGCCAGATCGCGCAGGCGGGTTTCGAGGGTTGCCATCGCAAATGTCTCCTAGGTCAGGCCGTTTTCGAAGTAGAGGGTCAGATCACCCGGATCGGCCACACCGTCTCCTGCGGGGCCGGGAGGCCCAGCCTCGCCAGGCGGGCCATATCCGACAATTTCGATCACCTGGACGTCTCCAAGCCGCAGCTGCGGTGCCGCCTGTGAGGTGCGCTCGATCAGGATCGGACGCTGGGCAATGCGTTCAACGCGGATCGGCTCGACCGGGCGAAGCTTGAGAGTGATGGCTTCGTTCATTGCGCAAGCTCCACCGGAATCGTGATCCGCAGGCCCAAGGGCTGGGCGGTGTTGCCGATTTGCAGCCGCAAGTCGCCGGAGACCGCGCCAGGTCGCAGCAGGGCGGTCTGCTGCTGGGTGAGCGACAGGCGCCAGCTGGTGGGCGAAAGGCGTGTCAGATCGATGCGGGGACAACATTGTTCTCGCCGCCCACTGGCGTCTCGCAGCGTCAGCCATAGGCCCGCGCCGGCGGGAATTGCGCCGGGATCGGTCTCGAAATCCTGGGCGAAGGGATAGCCGATCCAGATGGCGTTGAAGCTGCTCATCCGCGCACCATCAGAAGTCCAACTCCGCTTGACGGCCCGTATGGACACCAAGGTGAGCGCATTTGCTGGGGATCGTCATGGCGAATACCTCAACTAAGCCGGAGCGATGGTCGTGACAGTGCCGGAGGAACCGCGGAACTTCAGCGCGCCGCCTTCAACATAGAGTTGGCCCATACCGGCCGGGGACGTGGTGGGCGGAGTAGCATTCGCCATGCCCAAGACTTTGGCAGCAGCAGTGCCGAAGGCCGTGACCCCGATTCCGACGTTGCCATTGGGGTCGATGCGGACTTTTTCACCCCCAACCTCAAAGATGAGAGGCACGCCAGCGGAGTATATGCTGGTGAAATCGTTGGTAATATAGAAGCTGCCGTACTTGGATTCGTCAGGGGAAACAAAGTCTAGCGTGGTGTAATCAGGGCCGACATACATGCTGCCCAGAGGCACCCCAGTTGGGCTGTTCAGGTACATTCTGCCCGCACGGGAACCGACGCCGCCGATGGTCATCGAAGTATAGCCAGCGAGATTGACCATCGGCCCGTTGAAGGCGACGTTACCGTTGTCGTCGATCTTTGATGTCGGGCTGGACTGCAACACCTTTCCGCTGGTTCCGTCGAACCTTGGTATCCCGTTGTCTACCGAGTCAGCAGGCCCGGCGACATCACCGGTGCCAGCCATCCAAGCCAGCGCCCAGCCCCTGCCCGCATGATGCTTGAGATGAAAAATCGCGCCCTGCCCGGGCGAAGTTGTCTTGTTATCGAAGGCTTGGACATAGGGTTGATCCCCATTCTCGCCAACGAAAGTCAGTGCACCGCCCCCGGCTTGAATACCCCAGTATTCGGCACCGAACGGTATCTTGCCGTAAGTCGGGTAATCGTCGGGCAGGGTGATGGTGACCGGGCTGTTCGACGTAAATGTCAGGAACTTGTTGTTGTCTTTCTGCGCGACGGTGTAGCTGGTGCCCGTAATCGTCTTGCCTTGGGTCGCAACGCTGTCATCCGCGACTAAGTTCCAGACGCCGCCTGTCGGATAGATGCCATAGGCGAAGCCGTAGCCTGCCGAGGTAAGCTCGATCCAGCCAAAGTGCGACAGGTAGTAGTTACCGAAAACAGTCAGCTTGTACGCGGAATCGTCGAAACGATAGACCTTGACCTTCTTCCCCGGCTTCATCTGGAGAAACGGCAGAGTGATATCCAGATCGCCGGTCAAACCGGCGACGAAGACAACATCATCGGTGAGACGAAGCTGCACTGTTCCGGAAGCGCCAGTGATTTCGCGATAGCCCAGATCGCGGTTGCTCTGGCCAGTGGTGCGGCCGCAGAAGCTATGCGCCGTGTTGGTATCGATGGAGCTGATGCTCCCGGCAACTTCGATCCAATTGAAAATCAATTCCTGCCAGACGACTGTACCATCGGCGACGTCGACCCCGGTCAGGCCAGCATATTTGTTATCATCGACCGCAGGCCACGTCGGTTCGGAGCCGCCAGTGATGCCAGCCGTGGTGCAGACGAAAATCCGGCCCTGACCAATCTGAGACGGGTTAATGCCGATGATATCATTGACCGCATAGGCATGGCTGGACTGCCTTGTCGGGCCATTGAACCTGCCATCGCAGGCGCGGATATCAGTCGAAACCGGGCCGTTGTTATGCAGGAACCGCATCGATTCCGAACTGACGCCGTGGACAACACAGCCTTCGAAAACACCGCCGTCGCCGACCCTGATATCCCAGCCGTCATTGAGATATTGTTCGTAGCCAGCCGTGGATTCGAACGTGGTGCCGAACATGTTGAAGCTGCCGACATTGACGTACAACCCGTTCTTGTTGAAGTCCTGCATGTCGCCGTTGTAGAAGCCGACCGCGATGGCGTTATAGCCATTCTGATAATGGCAGGCCTCACTAGCACCGGCCCAGTGGCAGTTATAGAACGTCAGGCCGTCGCCTTGGGCATAGCCGCCACCGATCCTGTTATGCGTGCAGGCGTAGGTAGACCTCAGACCGTCGTTTAGGCCGCGCCCGAAGAAGCCGCAGTGCATGAACGACGACGCCTGTGTTCCGCGCGTCGCGCCGGGATCAAGCGTGCCGCCGGTGCCGATCTTGCCGTCGATTTCGCAGACACCCATGCCGACCAGCCCGGTTTCAGTGGCGAAGCCGATGCTGTCAAAGGTGCTATACCATAGGCCATTGATGCGCAGCGCGGGTGCGCCGCCGATGCCGATAATCATGGACTTTACAGAGGCATCGCCCGTGACCCGCCAGCCGACCATGTCCGAGATTGATATGCTGGCCCGATAGTTGCCTGCCGGGATATGCAGCGACTTCGGGTAAGTCGGCGCGGCTTTGATATAATCGAAACACGCCTGCATGGCGGCGGTGTCATTGGCCGGAGAGCCAAGCACGCCGAACATTTGCGGAATCATGGGCTGGCTTGGATCGAGCCTGAAGCCGCGCCCGTCGCCAGCCAAAAACTGCGTGCGCGGGTTTGCCGCGACGGAAAGCGCCGTCACGGCCGCATCATAGATGTAGCGCGCCGCGCCGACGCCGGCGACCGAATAGCCAGCCGTCTGGATTGCGGTTATCTCGGCGCCGATCGCCATCCCACCGGCAGCGGAAAACAGGGCAGCGAGGCCAGCTTCGGCCGCGCCGCCGCCGTTTATGCCAGGATCGCCTTGCGGCCCTGGATCGCCCTGGTCGCCTTTGGGGCCGGGATCGCCCTGGTCGCCTTTCGGCCCTGGATCGCCTGGCTCACCCTGTATCGAGACGCCTGCGCCCCATGTACCGTCGACTTTGGGGCCGAACAGGGTGTGGCTTGCCGTGTCGATGTAGAAGTCACCGTCATTGCCGAGCTCATTGACCGGTGCAGCCGGACCGTGGAGCAGAGTGCGGCCGTCTGCGCCGTCTGCGCCGGGCACGAAGCCTTGCAGCATCCACGACTTCAGTGTGGCAAGCGTGGCCTTGCGCAGGGCATCTGTCCCCTGACCGAGCGGCAAGACGTCCGCGGCGGAAAGCGGCGAGGCGGGATCCAGTTGCTGGATTTTTACATAGCTGGGTGCGGGCGCGGGCATGGGCGGTCCTAGACTAGGTTCACGGTGACGGGGTTGCTCAGCGCCGTCGCGCCGAGCGAATCGGTGACCTGGCAGCGTGCTGTGGCAAAATTGCCGATATTCGGGGCAGTTTGTCGGAAGCGTGTGGATTGTGCGGCGGGGGTGACCAGTTCGAGGTTGCTGCCCGGTCCGAGGGTCCATGCGAAGCTATAGGGTGCGAGACCGCCGGAAGGGGAAGCTGAGGCAGCCGTCCGCGTGGTGTAGCTTGTCGGCTCAATTGCGTTGCCTTCCACCTTCTCGGTAATGAAGCCAGGCAAGACCGTTACCGTCACTGGCGATCGACGCGTGATCTGCACGTTCACTGTCGCGATATCGGTCTGGCCCCGGGCGTCCGTGACGGTGAGATCAAACACGGCGGTCCGCACTTCCCCGGTGGTGAGGCCGGAAGCGCGAAAGGCCGTGGTCAGCGCCGCTGGCGAGAGCGCTGTGATCGCGCCGCCCGAACGTTTGCTCCACGCCAGGGTGAATGGGGCGAGGCCGCCAGTGCGAGTTGCTGTGAGAGGGGGCGTGTCGAAGGTTGCCAGCGTTGTCGATGCGGTCAGAGAGGCGGGGGCGGAAAGGTGCGGCAATGACCAGCGGGTGATGCTTACCTCCACTTCGCCGGCGATTACGCTGTCTGGAGCCTGATCGGTAACAGTGGCACGGAAGATCGCCGTGCGCGACTCACCCTCGGCGAGGCCAGCGGCGTTGAAAGCGGTGGTAAGCGGGCCGATGGACTGGGCGGTGATCGCGCCGCCCGACAGCTTGGCCCACGACAGCGTCAGCGCGCCCTGGCCGCCAGAGGCCATGGCGGAGAGGCTGGCCGTAGTCTGGTTGGCACCGGGGCCTTCAATGCTGCGCGAAGTGGCCGACAGGCTGCCTGCGAGAGGCAGGTCGGTAATCCACTGTCCGTCCGGCTGCTTTTGGTAGAGCCGCGTCGCCCGCGCCCCCCCGAGGCCGTCGCCCAGCGCGGCGAGAGCGGGAACAAATGCAGGGCCGGAGTGAATGCGCAGCATCGCCGGTCAATCCGGGTCGACATAGGCATAGAGATCGCCAGGCTGGCCGAGGAGCGGATCGGGAAGGGCATTGCCGCTATAAAGGGTCATCCCTTCGGCGCCCGCGCCGGCGCGAACGAACAGGCCTTGCGCAATGATTTCAGCGATGGTGTCCGCTATGAGGCTGGCGCGAAATTCTGGTGCCGATAGGTCTGCCAGCAGGGTTGAAATCGCCGCCGCATCGTCGCTCGCCTGATCGAGCAAGGGCTGAAGCACGGCAGTGACCCGCTCAAGGCCAATGCCCTTCAATTCAGCGATGGCCGCGTCAAAGCTTGCGCGCCGCGCTTCGACGGCGCGCAGGCGTCCATCGAGATAGTCGGAGAACTGGTTCATCCGCGCCGGCGTGGCGCGGCGTCCAGCCTCAGTGGCGAATTCGGCCTCAGGCGATCGGCTGGGCATTTTCCACCAGGCCGTCTTCGGCTTCGAAGAGCGCCAGGGTGGCGTCGTCTACGGTGTGATCGTCGCCCGGGCGATAAGTGAAGTCGAAAAGCGTGAAGACGCGGGTGAGCGTCACTTTCCAATTGCCGCTGGGGCTTTTGCGTTTGGCGGGCATGTCAGGCCTTTCCTTAGAGGGCGTAATCGCGGCGCGAGGCGACGTGGAACGGCAGCAGGGCGTTGTCGGTCACACCGGTCAGCTTGAGCCGGTAGGATGTGACTGCGCCGCCCAGGTTCCACACGGCCGTCCGCTCGATCGAGCCATCGGCTTGCACGGCATCGCTGACCGAACTGGGCGCGGTCTCGGTGGCATAGCCCGCGCCGGTGCGCAGCTTTGCGGTGAGCGTGTGGTGCACCGCGTTGAAATTCTCGAGTCGGAAGGTTGCGCGGATCTGCGAGGAGCCGCCGCCGGGCAAATTGCGGATGGCGGAAAACCAGGTGAAAGTCAGGTCGGGGCGCGAAACTTTCACCTGGCTACCCGCAAGCGCAAGGATCGGCATGACTTCGGGCGTGCCAGTCATCACCACGCGCAGCGGCACCAGGTTCTGCATGACGCCGGCCTGGATCAGGGCAGCGTTGGCATCATCGGCCAGCGCGCGCCAGATGCCGCCGATCTGGACGAAAAAGCTCATCTGGGTGGCGCCGGGGACCACGGCCTGGCTGAGGATATCGATATCGCCGATGCCGCCGGCCAGCGTCACTTCGGTGAGATCAATCACCGCGCGCGACTGCCGGAATTTGGCGGCATAGAGTGAGAAGGCGAGATCACGGGTGCCGTCGCCCTGCTGATATTGACCGTCGAGCACATAGAAGAACGTGCCTTGGGGATAGGTCTGGCCGGCGACAGTGCCGAGGTAGTGATCGGCCGCCGTAATGATCACCAGCGCATAACGCACGCCGCCGGTCAGCAGGGTGGGCTGGAGGGGGATCATCGTCTCAGCGCCGATCTGCAGCTGGTTGCGAGGCACGGTGACCTTGGCGATCACCCGGTCCAACCGGGCCACACCATGATCGGTTTCGCAGATCGCCACGGTCACATCGCCGTCGTTGGCGAGGCGGGTGAAAGGCAGACCAATTGCCTCAAGCACCATGTCGTTGGCCTGGAGGAAGGTTTCGGCGACCTGAGTGCCATTGACGGTCGATGTGGCCGGGAAATAGTCCCAGTAGGTGTTTTCCACCCAGTCATACCAGTAGCCGGGGCGGCGGGCGTAATTGTAATCGTAGAGCAGCTGCTCGGAGAGCAGGGCATCCGGCACGATGGCTTCACCGTCATAGGCGAAGATCAGCGGCAGCAAATCAACGCCGAAGTTCTTGAGGTAGGCATAATTGTAGCTGGGCGCCCACCACGGGCCGTAGCGCAGGCGGAAGCGCGCGTCGGTCTTGTGGAGCAAATCGTGCGCCGAATACGAAAAGCTGTTGAGCTTGACTTCGCCTGTCGGCGTTCCCGTGCTCAGCTGCTTGACGCGGTCATAGGCGGGGAGCAGCCGTCCGCCGACCACCCGTGCATTCGGATCGAGCGGGTTCTTCAGGCTGAGTGCGGTGGTGGCGCTGGCGGCGGCAGGAAGCCGGATGCCTTCGGACACGCGCGCGGCATAGCCTGCAAAGGCTGGGTCGGATGCACCATCGTCAAGCAGCAGATCGGCAAAACTGTCGACAGCCGCCGTGGGCACGCCTTTGCCTGCCTCCAGCTGGGCAAGGCGCGTGAGAACCCGGCTGTATTGCTCTGTGCCGACGAGGCGGCGCTGGCCTTCAGTGAGCGCGGCGATATCGCCGGCAAGCCCCGCGATCTTCGGATCGGCACTGTCGCGGAATCCTTCAAGCTGGGCAGCGCGGGCGGCAAGGCTGGCGACCGAGTCGAGCTTGTTGGCATCGATCATGGCGACGCTGTCGATGCCGGTGGTGGACAGCACCACATTGGCAATCGCGGTGTAGCCCGCGGCGATGACCGGGGCAGACGGATCAGGGCTTTCCGCGCCCTGGACGATCGCGAGGCGGGCAATGCGCACTGTTTCCATCGCCACCAACTGCGGTTCGGTAGTGAGGTTGTCGACGTCGATCAGGATTTCACGGGGAGTCTCGGCGGTCTGCACAGTCTCGCCGAACGTGACCAGCGTACAAACCTTGCGGTCCTGGACGGGGAGCATGGCCGTGAAATCGTAGGGGAAGGCCGTGTCGCGAACGTAGACCTTGCCTTCGGCATAGAGCCGGCCGGGCTCTGCGCTGATAGTCAGCGCACCGGTCTGCCCAGTGGCGAAACCGGCGTAGCGGCGTGAGGCTGTAATGCCGTCGCCAACCACGTGGTCAAAGCTTTGCTGGGCAAAAAGCTGGATGTTGCTGAAATCGTCGGGGGAGAGGTCCATCCCGTCGATGAAGTTGACGCGGCGTTCCATCAGGAAACCTTTCTCATTTGACCGAAATCGAAATCGCCGAAGCGCAGGCCAAGCCCGAATTCGGCACGGCGGGTGGTGGTAGTGGTGACGTGGATCGTGTCGCGCAGCGCTTTCGAGACGCGAACGGCCTCGATCGCCCGCCAAAAGGGGGTCATATTGGCAGGCTTGGCCCAGCCATGGCCATGCCAGCGATTTGCCAGCGGCGCCGGGCGGCTCATCGGCACCCGGATGCGCATTTCGGCGGAGAAGGCTGGCAGGCCGAAGCGGCCCCGTCCGGCAAAGGCGCTGGCTTTGAGGCGTGGGTGGAATCGACCGGGGACGGCAACTGCGATGCGGTCATAGACCAGGCGAGGGCCTTCGCTGCGTCGTGGGGCAGGCACTGCAGTGATTGCGGCAGTCGTGAGAAAGGCGCGCGCAAAGAAAGCGCGGCCGCCCTGCGCGGCGCGCCGAATGGCGACGCGGCGGGGAAGGACGTCCGCCGGGCGGGCGCCAGGTGTGACCATGATCGAACTGGCAGCGTCGGCAATCCGTACAGTAAGCAGGCTAAAATCGGCGCGGCTGCGCAGCAGGTATCCCGATCCTGCGAAGGCGTGGCCGAAGAAGCGGCGCGGTCCGGCAGTGGTGCGGATCGATACCTGCTCGGTCAGGCCATCTGCGGAGATCGACACTGCCGCTTCGGCTTCAGGCAGACCGGTGGCCGGATCAATCCATGTTGCGCGGCGGCGATAGAGGCGAAAGCCGCGAGTGTGAACGACGAAGCGGCGCTGGGCCAGTCGGCCGCGTGCACTGGTATAGCCGCCGATTGGCAGTCCACCCTGATCCTCGATACCGAATACTCCGGGCGCCGCCTTTTCAGCGAGGAACGCCAAGCGGGCGGGCCGAGAGGCGAAAGCGTGGGCTACGCGGCCGGTCGCGCGCTCGTGGAATGGATAGATGCGCACCTGCGGGAGCCGATCGAGCCAAGCCTCGCGTTCGGCCCGGGTAATCGACCGGCGCATATGTTCACGCGCAGGTGGGCGGATAATCTTGACAACTTCGGCATCGACCAGCTTGACGTGAGCACGGATGCCTTCAGGCGTGGTCTTGATTCGGTGCAGCCAGAGCGCCTTGCGGCAGACTTCGCGCTTTTTCAGTTCCGGCCAGGCTTCGTCCCACAAGTCGACCGAGAGGCTCCATGCGAGATAGCCGAGCAGCGGCGCGGGGCATGTGTCGGGATCCCAGACATCGCGCACGAGATCGACCGGCAATGGATAGCGCGCCGCGCCGATTGCCTCGAATGCGCGCTCGAAGGCGGTGGCATTGGCGGGAAGGAGAGGGCCGACGATTGCCGTCATGCCGTCAGACCGGTGGTGAGCGTGACGGACGACAGCCAGGCTGCACCGGCTGTGCCGGGATCTATATCGCCAATGGGCCAGACAACCGAGGCGTGCTCGACCCCGCCGACCGAGGCGACGGCCGCAAGCATCTGGACATAGACCGGCGCTCCGATCCGGTGACGATCGGCGCAATAGGCGCGGACGGCGGCTTCAGCGGCTGATCGCACGGCCTGGGGATCAGGGCCCCGTTTGACTGTAAGGTGAATTTCGGCTGCGAACGGGGTAATAGCCGCAGCGCTGACCGAGAGAATATCGGTCAACTGCACGGTCTCGCCATCGGCGAACAGCGCGGAGACCGTGGCAAGCTGCTCAGGACTGACGGTGCCATCGCCCTCGCGCGAAAGCAGCACGAGATCGACCCGGCCATTGCCGCGTTTGATCGCGGCGACATCTTTCAACGCGGGCACGGCGGCGAGTGCGCGAGCGCGGTAAAAACCACCGGTAACCCCGGCATGCGGCAGCGTTTCAGGGGCGATCTGGATGCGGGCGCGAAGTTCGGCGTCACTTTCCAGAACTTCGGGCGTGGTTTCGGTAGCGGGTTCGATCACCCGGCGGGAAACGCCGTAGAATGCGGCAAGGTGATCGAGGTCGGAGCCAGTGGCAAATGCCAGCATAACACCGCGCGCGGCATCGTTGATTGCAGCGCGGGTGAGCAGTTCGCGCCAGGCATCGACCTGCTGCAGCTTCACCGCAGGATCACTCTCCAGCAAGGTGTCAAACTGAGGGTAGCGGGTCTGGAAATCTGTGAGGCGCTCGCCCAGGATCGCCTCGAAATCCAGCGGCGCGAGCACGGCGGGCGCGGGCAGGCGCGACAGGTCGAGCATCAGGCCGGTGTCGGGAAGGGCGGGCATTGCCGGGTGATGCGAAGCCCCGCGCGCGAAGACCAGCGGGCTGCGGCCTTGCCGGGCGACTAACGCCAGCGGTCTATTGGCTGAAGTGCTTCAGAACTTCGTCGAGATAGTCGGCCTGTTCCGCGCCGTGGCCCAGCAGGCGGCGCGCTTCGTATTTGGTCCGGATGATGCGTCCGCGGCGCGTCTTGCCGACAAAGCCGACCAGCCCGAAATGATGCGTCGCGGCGGTCTGCTCCACACCAGCATTGACGAAGCTGAGTTCGCCCGCGTCAGGATTGGCGCGGATTTTCAGACTGCCGGTCTTGCCGATGCGCTTGAACATCTTGCCACGTTTGCCCTTCCGGGGCTTGCGCTTCGCCATTGCGCCGCCTTCGGGCTCGACGTTCGCGGCAATCCGCTCGGCATTGGCGCGCCGGGCAAAGCGCATCAGCTTGTCCATCAGCTTTTTGCGCTGTCCGGGCGCGGCCGCCTTCAGCACTTCGCCGATGAACGGCTCGATGGCTTCGAGGCTGGTAGCGCCAAGGGTGGAGGAGGGCGGCATTTAGGGCGCGTCGGGAACCAGTTGCACGCCGTCGACCCAGACGGTTTCGAGGAGCGGACGGGCGGGCAGAAGCGGCGCAAGATCGGGAAACAGCGGATCAGGCTCGGCAACGACGATCATGTCAAAGCCGCCATCGTCGCGGCGGGTGACGCGGACCGGCTCGGTCAGGTCAAGATCGAAGCTGATATCGGCCTCTTCGGCAGTGATGATATCGGCCTCGAAGGGAATTGCTGTTTCCGCTTTGCCGGGGGTGAGTAAATCAGGCTGCTGGATCCGGAGCCAGTCGATCAGCAAGGCCCAGATCAGGATCGAAGGCAAGCGCCAGCCCTCGAGCACGACGGTGAGGGTGTAGGCCTGGGTGAAATTCAGCCGGTCCGCACCGCCGGCCCAGCATTTGACGTGACCCTGCTCGATCCACATGCGCAGCCGCGCAGGATCCTGCGCGAGATCGGGAAAGGCGGTTTCGAACACCGCGCGCAGGCTGCCCGGCTTTCTCACTTTTTCGCGGCGGCGGCAGCCTTGGCCTGAAGACGTTGGTGGCCCTCGTCATTCTCGGCCTGAATAGCGGCGAGCGCATCCTGTGCGGCGCGCTGGTCGGTGAGATGCAGCGAGGCGCTGGCTTCGTGATACCAGTCGATGAATTCCTGCCCGCGCGCCAAAACCGGGCCGACGACAGGCAGCAATTTGAGCAGTGAGGCGAGGTTCATCGTCTATCTCCCGAAAGCAAAGGTAGAATATCGGAAACCGCGCGGTTGGCCTCGGCCAACGCATCGTGCCAGGTGGCTTCGTTGCCGGCGGTGTAGAGGCTGCGGGCGAGTGTGACTGACAGGTAGGCGCGGTTGTCTAGCGCGGCGAGATCGCGGGCGCGCTGGCCTCTGATCACTCCGGCATCGAGGCCCATCTCGCCGGCAGTTCGCGCCAGCTTGTAGGCCAGTTCGAGCGCGAGCAGCGCCTGTTCGTCGCGAACGGAGCGATCGGCGAGGCTGACCGGCGCGGGGGCGCCAGCGGCATCGGCGACGGATGCGGCAATATTCGCGGCGGCGGGGGCCGTGCTGCGCACCGGTTCGCCCAGCCCGCTGCAGGCGGCGAGGATGACAATCAGCGCGCAGGCCAGCAGCGCACCAATCAATTCGGAAATATCGCGGCGGATAGTCATGAGGTTCCTCCTGGTTGCGGGATTTCGGCGCCGGTCAGGTCGAGCGGCGATTTGGCATCGGCGGGGGGAGGGGCATCGCGGGCTTTGCCGCCCGAGGACGAGCCCAGCCAGAAGCCAAAGGCTCCGACCGCAAAGCTTTTCCACGTGCCGATGACGTCGCCCTTGATCGCCGCTTCGGCGCCGACCAGAATCGCCCAAGCACTGAGCAGGGCATAACCGGTGATCGCGGCGATGCAGAAGGCAATGATCGTGATGTGATGCGGGACGCGCTTCACCGCACAAGCCCCGGCAGGTAGACCGTCTTGCCGCCGCGCTTGACCGCGCTTAGTTCCTGGCTGCGCAGCGGGCCATCGCGCCACGAGCAGTGGATCCAGCCTGCCTCGCCGAATTCGTAGATCAGCTGGTCATACTGCAGGTTTCGCATGATCCACTGGGCGAGATCGATGTTGCTGACACCCGGCACGGTGAAATCGGCCGCCTCGCCCTTGCAGTGCTGGCTTGTAGAAGAACCCCCGACCGCCTTGTTTACGGCCGGGGAGCGATAGCCGCTGGTGATCGCGACGGGCCGGGCGAAGTGAGCGCGGATCGGCTCGAGCACGTTTAGGCAGAGCAGGCGCATCGAGGCGATGGCTTGTGGCGGCGGGGTGTTGTCGAGCCCGCGCCGAATTGCCCCGGCGGATCGGCTCATTTCGGCCAAGGTGAAGTGGGCGGAGAGATTCATTGCTCTGTCTCCATCTCGATATCGAGCGCGTCGCTCTCGATGTTGTCGCGGTCGAGCCGCTTGATATCGTCGAGCAACCGCTTAGCGCGGGCGAGTGCTGGCGGGGTGGTTCCAGGCGCCAGGCGCTTCACTTCCTGCCACAGAAGCTCGATGACGAGGGTGTGGACCGCGCGCCGCTTCTGACTGCGTTCCTCGCGGGTGCGGCAATGATCCAGTTCTTTCTCGACATGCGCGATGCGGCGATCGATCTTGTTCCAGATGAATTTCAACGTGGCAGTCGCCGCGCCGAGAGCGCTGCCGCCGGCAGTGATGATTGCGGCAAGCTCGGCTCCGGTCATCGGCTCAGTCCCACAGCTTGACGGTTTCACGCATCGGCGCGGCAGCCGGCGCAGCGGGCAGGGTGAAAGTGGTTCCGGCGTCGAGCAGCATACCGCGCGCGGCGAGGCCGGGGTTGGTGTCGAGCACCTGTTCTACAAGGCCTGCCGTCCGGCCGCGCCGGCGCCAGACCAGCTGGTCGACCGCGTCGAAGCGCTGGGCGGTGACAGTTTCGGCGCTCATACCAGATCCACCATTGTGCCGGTCTTGCCGGTGATCAGACGAATCGCGCGGGTTGCATCGCGGCGGAACCGGCTGGCGAGATCGGTGCGGGTTTCAGCGCGGTCTGTGCCTTCGCGGGTGGCAGTGAGATCGAGGTGCCGATCGGCGAGATCGGCGGCGGCCGTGGCATTGACCGCGCGGAAGAAAAGCACTTCGAGCGCGGGCTGTCCGTCGATCTTCCGGTCTGGCGCGACTTCGGCCAGACTGGCCGCGCCGGCCGCCTCGGCAAGGTCGCGCCAATCCTGTAGTTCGAAGACGACATCCGCCACAGCGAGGCGCAAAGCCGCGACCAGGCGAAGGTGTGGGATGGTTGTGCCGCCAAGGCGGACTTCCTCGCGCAGCTGGTTGACGTCGATATCTGGCCACCAGCCGTCGCCCAAGACCTTCGCTCCCTCGGGCGAAGCTGGAGCCGGCGGGGTGGAGATGATATCGGTCACTGCGGTCCTTCAAGTTTTACGGTCGATATTTACGGGGGGTGGGGATCGGCATGGGCGAGGGGACTTCCGACCCCCGCTTCTGCCTCACCGCCCCCCGAGCGCCGTGGGCGAGCTCTTTATTCCGTTCCTGCGCCGGCAGCGTCGGCCAGCTTCCTGGCCTCGCGTTCCAGCGCTTCGATCTGTTTCTTCACGCCAACCTTCGGATCGAGCGTGGTGGCACGCGTGAATTCGGCCAGCGCCGCATCGACCAGCGCGGGCTTGCCGCCAGCGGCAAGGCTGGGCTGGGCCGGGTCAAAGGTGTCGGCGAGACGCGACCACGATTCGGCCATCGCGCGGTGGATGCGGGCGCGGGTCTCGTCCTTCATGTCCCAGGCCGGGCCAGCAGTCTGTTCGAGCAGGAACGGCGGATCGCCAGCGGCATAGAGCAGGTGGATCGCGGCGAGCAGCGCTTCGTGGGAGACGCTGCCGGGCTCATCGATTGCGGCCTTGGCCATCTCGCTGATCAGGAAGCCGCCTGGGGTGCGGTGGAAGCGCTCTGGCAGCTGCAGGCCGTGCGCGGTGATGTGCGCCGCGAGGCGCAAGGCGAAGGCCCAGTCGCGGGTGTCCACCGCCCACAGATAGGTGGTGACGACGATTTCGTCCTGCGGGGCGCTGGCCCCTTCCTCCAGCGCCAGCGCGCCTTCGACCCAGGGGCGATACTGGTCAATCAGTTCCGCCTTGAGGGCGGTGCGCGCCTCCTGGCTCTGGATCTGATGCAGGCTGCGCAGATCGTCATGCTGGCGGGCGAGCAGCGCCTGGTACTCGGCGGAAACCGGGCCCTCGTCGGGCATCGCGGGTGCGCTGCCCTCGGCCGAGCGGAGCCCGGCGGCCTCGGCGGCCTGCTGGGCAAGCTTGCGCTGGCGGTGGGCGAGGGCGGGGCTGAAGACCATGTGCGCGGTTCCTTGAAATTCGGCGGGGTGGGGGGACACTGGTGGCTCCCTAATTCGGGCCGGTGTCCCCCCGGTTCGGCGGGGTTTATGCGGTCAATTCAATCAGGGAGCAGGGCGAGCCGGAGCACCGCCGATCACGATGTTCTCGACCAGGCTGACGAGCTCGTAGTCCTCGACGACATAGTCCTCGTTGACGCTCTCGTAGTTGGCGATGCGATCGGCTTCGGGTTCGTCCTTCAGATAGCGGCGGCGGGTGCCTTCCTGCCAGTAGATCGACAGGTTGCTGAGCGTGGTGATCAGCAGGCCGTTCGCCGGGAAGAACGGGACGCGGACCGCAGGCAGGCCGCCCAGCTGCTTGTCGGAGCGGATGATCCGATCCATCGCCTCAACTTCGGTGGCAGTCGCGCCAGTGGTCTGGGCGATGGTGAAGTATTTGTCATCGACCAGATCGTGGCCAACGATCACCACCAGATCGGTGTTGCCGCGGTGCCATTCGGGCAGCATCCGTTTGGCATCGAGCACGAGCGCATCGAGCGAGGAATAGTCGGCGACGGCATGGGCCGAGCCGCCATCGGCGTTGTAGGCGGCGTTGGCATCGAACAGTTCGACGCCGGGCTTGACGTAGATCGCCTTGAGCGCGGCGTTGTTGGTGCCGTTGGTCTTCACCGTCAGGTTGCCGTCGTTGAACACTTGCGCCGGCGCGCGGGTGCGAATGTTCTCCAGCCAGCCGATGTTGACGTCCTGAAGCAACGGATTAGCCGTGCGATCTGTAGTGGCCGCAGCCGAGGTGCCGTTCCAGCCGATCATGATCCGGTCGCGGGCCTGCTGGCGCAGAATGGCATCGCGCATCAGCGTCTGAAATTCGGGGCGGTGACGCCACGCATCCATCAGGGCATAGCGCTGCGACCAGTCGAAATTGGTCTGGCGGCAGTGATAGGTGTTGGTCTCCGCGCTGTCAGTCGGATCGGTCGGATCGCGGCGGCCGGCGCCCGAAGTGTCAGTGCGTCCGGCAAGGCTCCGCGTGGTGCCAAGGCCGAGTGTTTGACCCGACTGATCGATCACAGGTGTGACGTTGATGGCCTTCAGGAATTCGCTCGATTCGCGCAGCCGGCCTTCGAGCGTTTGCTCGACGACCGGGGCCACGGCGAACTTGGTCAGGGCGTTGGGAACGCCGTTGAGCAACGCGATATGGCTGACGTAGGCGTTGAAGAGAAGGCGGGTTTCGTTACGCATCGGAGAGGTTCCTTGATCGGGCGCGCGGATTTGGGGTTTCCCTGGGTGGGGAAGAATTCAGCAGTCGGTGCGGGCGTACTCGCCGCCGGGGCCGGTGGAGAGCGGTCGGGCGGTGTGGCCGGAGGCGGTGGTGGATTCGAGTTTGGTTTCGAGCGCGGCGAACTTCGTGGCGAGCTCGCCGATCTGGCCAGCAAAGACAGCCTGCTGCTTGCCGAGCGCGCCTTCGATTACCGTGCCAAGTTCGGCGGCAAAGCTGGCCGGGTCGAACTGGGTTGCGGCGGGCGCGGCTCCTGCCGGGACGGCCTGGGCAGCGGGGGCGGCAGTGGTTGCCGTGTTCAGGCCGAACTTGTCAGCCAGCTTGGAGAAGAAGCCCTTGATTTCTTCGACCGCTGCATCGGCGGCAGGAGCCGCTTCCTCGAATTCCAGCGTCGCCGCGGCATCGCCGGTGAGGCCGATGGTACCGGGTAGCGAGCGATTGAACTTCAACCGCTCGGTCGCGATCGAGGCCGGGCTGTCAGTCAGGGCGCAGCCCATCAGGTAGGCGAAGCCCTTGCCGGCGAAGTTCGGTTCGATCTCGACCGAGGGATAGACCTTCTGGCCGGCGTCGTTCAGCTTTTTCGCGTCGTCGTTGACATCGAAAGTGCCGAACAGCGCCTTGCGCTTCTCAGTCTTGCCGTTGAAGTTCACCTCGGTCTCGCCGACCGAGAGCGCCAGGACATCGCCGTAAGCGCGGAAAGGCTTGTCGCCGGTGATTCCCCGGATGTGTTCGATATTCAGCCGCGCACCGTAAGTGGCGGGATCGTAGCTGGAGGCCATTTCCTCGATCATCTTGTCGTCGATGGTGCGGCCATCGACAGTCGATCCGGCGGTGGCGAGCAGGAAAGGCTTGGTTTTCATCGGGGTCTCCGGAGCGCGCGGTTAGGTTGCGATGGCCCGAAACGCTCCAAATCATGCCCCTTTGACAAGGCGCGCGCGGCGTTAGCGCTGCAGTAACGCCAGTGGCGGCCTCGCGCGGTCGGTTTCCGGTGGCACTTGGGGGCGATGAAAGACCCGCCACAGGTCAATTCCGCAGCACCTACGCCGCCCATCCCTTTCGAGGCGCGCACTGCCGCGCGTTCGCTCTACTGGCGCGGATGGTCGATCCAGCAGATCAGTGACGAACTGGGGTTGAAATACTCGACCGTCTGCAGCTGGAAGAACCGCCTTGGTTGGGACAAGGCTGCCAGCCACGTCAAGGCCGCCGACGCGATCGATGCGCGCTATGCCATGCTGATCGCCAAGGAAAACAAGACCGGGCACGATTTCAAGGAAATCGACCTGCTGGGCCGCCAGATCGAACGGATGGCCCGCTGCGCGAAGTATGCCGACAGCGGGAGGGAAAGCGATCTCAATCCGAATATCGAGGCCCGCCACAGCCCCGAGGCTAACGAGAAGCGGGCGGCGACGAAGAAGGCGAAGGGCGCCAATTTCCTGACCGACGAACAGTGGGACGCGCTCGAGGAGGATTTTCATGCCAACAATTTCGCCCACCAAGAGCGATGGTGGCAGGTCCGCGATGAGCGCACCCGCAAACTGCTGAAGAGCCGCCAGACCGGCGCGACATGGTATTTTGCCCGCGAAGCCTTGATGAAGGCGCGCGAGAGCAGTGTCGCCGGGGAGCCGCGCAACCAGATTTTCCTCTCCGCCAGCAAGCGCCAGGCGCTGATTTTTCGGCGCTACATCGTCGCCTGGGTGCGCAAGATCGCCAAAGTGGAACTGAAAGGCGGGCTACAGGACGCGCCGATGATTATCGACATGGGCGCCGATGACGAAGGCCGGGGCCGCGAGCCGGTGGAATTCCATTTCCTGTCGACCAGCAAGGCCACCGCTCAGGGCGAGCACGGCGATTTCTACTTCGACGAATTCTTCTGGGTGCCAGGCTTCGCCGAGCTCAAGCGCGTCGCCAGTGCGATGGCGACGCACAAGATCTACAAGCGTACCTATTTCTCGACGCCAAGCACCGTCACACACGAGGCCTATCCCTTCTGGTCGGGAGACGAATGGAACGCTGGCCGCAAGCCGACCGAGAAGCGCGACTTCGATGTCTCCAAGGCGGCGCTGGCGCAGGGCGCGATTATGCCCGATGGCAGCTGGTCGCAGATTTTGACCCTGCAGCAGGCCGTACAAGGAGGGATGGGCGGCCTGTTCGACGTCAACGAACTGCGCAACGAGACCAGCGAGGAAGAATTCCGCAACCTCTACGAGTGCGAATTTATCGACGATACCGAGAGCAGCTTCCCGTTTTCGCTGCTCAATCCTTGCCTGGTCGATAGCTTCTACGCTTGGCCTGACTACAGATCGGCAGAGCCGCGCCCGTTCGGCCAGCGCGGGGTGTGGCTGAGCCTTGATCCCGACAAGGGCGGTCGCGACGGTGCGGCGGTCTCGATCATCGCCCCGCCGGCAAAGCCCGGCGGCAAGTTCCGGCTGCTGGAGAAGCTGGCGCTGAAGGGCCTCGATTTCGAAGGGCAGAACCGCGAGCTCCGCCGCCTGTCGCGCAAGTATCAGCTCGAAGACGTGGCGATCGACACCTCGGGCGCCGGCGCGGCCGTTGCCGAGCTTGTTGCCAAGTGGTTCCCCGCGGTGCGCCGGATCGACTATTCGCTGGGCCTGAAGGCGGCAATGGTGATGAAGGCGCAGAACGTCTTCCGCAACAAGCGCTTCGAATACGACGCCGGGTGGCATGACGTCACCAGCGCCTTCATGGCAATCCACCCGGCGCTTTCCGCCAGTGGCAAGCAGGTGACCTATGTTTCGGGCCGGAGCCAGGTGCACGGCCATGCCAACATCGCCTGGGCGGTGCTGGGCAGCCTGATCAACGAGCCGATGGACGCGAGCGACGTGAGCCAAAAGCAATCCAGCGTGGAGTTCTTCCAATGAGCGATTCGACCCAACGCCTTGCCGGGGCTGGCCCAAATAGTACTGGCGGGGCGATAGAGGCTTTCAGTTTCGGCGATGCCGAAAGCATCCTGGCAAGCGGGTTGTGGGATTTCTTCGAGGGCATCTATCGCAATGGTGACTGGTATGAGCCGCCGGTGCCGATGGCGGGCCTCGCCAAAAGCTATCGCATGTCGCCGCACCACCAGAGCGCGATCAAGCTTAAGATCAACCTGCTCAAGCGCCATTTCGTCCCGAGCCGCTGGATGGATGCGGCCACCCACGAGCGCGCAGCGCTCGATTTCCTGCAAATGGGCAACCTCTACCTTGAGGAAGTGCCTAATCTGGCCGGGCGGGTGCTGTCCTATCGCCACGCGCCGGCGCTGCATATGCGGGTCGGGGTGGAGCCCGGTCGCTATTTCTGGGTCAAGCCCAGCGTCTTCGGTATGGGCAGCAATCCCTTTGGCGCGCACGAGTTCGCGCCGGGCCGCGTGGTCCATGTGCTGGAGCCCGACGTCGAACAGGAAGTTTATGGGCTGCCGGAGTGGCTTTCGGCGCTGCAGAGCGGCTTGCTCAACGAGAATGCGACGCTGTTTCGCCGCCGTTATTATCTCAACGGCGCGCATGCCGGATTCGTGTTCTACCTCAACGAACCGACGATGAGCGACAAGGACGCCGACGCGATACGGCAGGCGCTGGGCCAGGCCAAAGGCGTCGGCAATTTCAAAAACCTGTTCATCCATGCCCCCAACGGCAAAAAGGACGGGGTTCAGATCATGCCGATCGCAGAGGTGGCGGCTAAAGACGAGTTCATCGGGATCAAGGATATCACCCGCGACGATATTCTCGCCGTGCACCGGGTGCCGCCGCAAATGATCGGCATCATTCCCAAGAACAACGGCGGATTTGGCGACCCGCGCAGCCAGAACGACGTGTTTTTCGTCAACGAAATCGAGCCGATCAAGGCGGCGATGCTGCGCATCAACGAGATCACCGGCCTGCAGGTGGTTACTTACAAGGATTATGTGCCGCTGATGCCGGCCGGGGCCCAGTCCGGCCGCTGATATTTGCCTCGCCCGAGAAAGGCGGGGGACCGGGCGTTGAAGCGCCCAAGTCCGGCGAAGCGAAGTCGCCATGTCCCAACCGGTCCCGCCATGGGGCCATCCCGCCTGCCGTGCACGGCATCGCGGCCAATATGGAACAAGAGCGATGGAGTCGAATCCCGATGCACCGGAAGCGGTGCGACTTGAGGCAGTGAACCCGGTGCGTCCGCCAGCGCCCTACATCGGCGGCAAGAAGAACCTGGCAGGCCGACTTGTGTACCGTTGATCGGCGGGATCCCGCACCGCACCTATGCCGAAGTCTTCGTGGGCATGGGCGGCGTGTTCTTCCGCCGCAACCTGCGACCGCCGGTGGAAGTGATCAACGATTGGTCGGAGGACGTCAGCACTTTTTTTCGCGTGCTGCAGCACCACTACGTCGCCTTCCTTGACATGCTGCGCTTCCAGATCACCAGCCGGGCCAATTTCGAGAAGCTGCTCTCCATGGATCCCGCGTCGCTAACCGACCTGCAGCGCGCCGCGCGCTTCCTCTATGTCCAGAGGCTGGCCTTTGGGGGCAAGGTGGCCGGCCGGAACTTCGGAGTGTCGGCCGGTAATCCGGCGCGCTTCGACGTAACAAAACTGGGGCCCATGCTCGAGGCCGTGCACGAGCGGCTTGCAGGGGTGGTGATTGAGCGGATGGACTGGGGCCGATTCATCGCGCGCTATGACACGCCGCAGACCCTGTTCTACCTTGACCCGCCGTACTTCGGCAGCGAGGGGGACTATGGCAAGGCGCTGTTCGATCGCGGGCAGTTCGAGCCAATGGCCGAGCAGCTGCGCGGGATCCATGGGCGCTTCGTCCTGTCGATCAACGATCACCCCGAAGTGCGGCGGATTTTCGCAAGATTCGACTTCCGCGAGGAAGACGTGCGCTACACCATCGGCGGCAATGCTGAGGCCAATGCCTTCAAGGCGCGCGAACTGATCATCACAAACTGACCCGCGAGGGCAGACAGCAAGGGGCTGGCGGGCAACCGCCGGCCCCTTTTTTGCATTCATCAATCAGCCCCCGACCCTGAACACCGCGACACCGGAAGCCTGACCCCCGCGCCGCGCTCGCCCCCACGCCTCGCTTTCGCGTTATCTGCCTATTTTTTATGCAGTTAAGCACCCGACGATGCGGTTCGGAACGGGCGCAATTCTAAGGTTGGTCGGCACACGTTGCGGAAGTCCCAATGACGCATGCGTAGAGTGGTCAGGAATGACGGGTTTCCATCGATTTCAAGCCCACGGGGCAGGGGGTGCGTGGGAAAAGTCTTATATTCCTTACATCCCGCCAAATGCTCACTTAAATATGTGATATAACGTGATAAAAATATGAGACTTACAGTCTCACATCGCCTTACATTTTCCAGCCATGAATCTTATGTCATTGAATATAAATGAGTTTTATGATCTTAAATATAAGAGTGATGGAACCTAATCTCGTAAGGTCCATGTAAGAAAAATATTAGGCCGGAAACCCGCAGAAAACAGCCAATGTGAGAAATATAAGGAACTTCCCACGCATACCCATTACCCTAGGATGTTGCGCGCCCTTCAAGGCTGATAGAATTGAGATTTCAGGCCGATCGACGGCATGGCGGGACTATCGGGCAGACCGCTTCGGGACTATTTCGGGACTCTCTATGCCGCTTGATGCCGCTTGATGCCGCTCTGTTCCGCGAAGTGGTATGTTGACCAGAGCGAAAAACGGCTTAAAGGCGCGGTTTCCCGAGCATCGGGCGGTTAGCTCAGTTGGTAGAGCATCTCGTTTACACCGAGAGGGTCAGCGGTTCGAGCCCGTTACCGCCCACCATCAGACCCGCGGAAAGCCGCGGTTTTCAGGTATAGCGATGGAT
>Ga0075370_10000033_pt1 | contig 44344 bp, 46 predicted proteins | sample EndMethybrTD3035_FD_71398 | JGI IMG/M metagenome (GOLD analysis project Ga0075370, IMG submission 71398) | Populus endosphere microbial communities from Tennessee, USA - Endosphere MetaG P. TD hybrid TD303-5 | ecosystem: Host-associated > Plants > Roots > Endosphere | place: USA: Tennessee... | reverse complement strand
CAACCATGAACGATAGCGCATAGTGCATGACCCCCGTCAGCAGTGCAAAGCCGCAGCCGACCTGCGGTGCTTCTTTGGCGGCAAGTATGCCGGGAGATTATGAACAAAAGGTAGGCGTGCGGGGGTTAACGCACGGACAAGCGAGCCCGTCCATTCTGGACGCAATGGCAATTGACTGCTATATGTGAATCACACAAGGTTTGGCATGGAGTTTGAATTCGATCCGGCCAAAGATGAAGCCAATCGTTTCAAGCACAGGCTGCGACTGGCCTTTGGCGTGCGAGTGTTTGATGATCCTGACCATATCATCTCGGCTTCAATTCGCGAGGTTGATGGCGAGGATCGAAACAAGGCAGTCGGCATGGTCGACGGCAAGCTTTATACGGCAGTCCATGTCTGGCGCGGAGAGACATTGCGGCTGATTTCAGTCCGGCGGAGTAATGCGAATGAACAAAGAGACTACCATAGCGATCCCGGCTGATCCGGACGACCCCGAGGATTTCGACGTTTCTGTCGCAGGCGTGGAGCGCGCTCACATGGGCCGCCGCATCCGCAAGTTGCGGGGCCGGCTTGGCATGAGCCAGCAGGAATTCGCCGCAGCCTTTGGCATTCCAGCGGCCAACATCCGCCAATACGAGATCGGCAGGCACATGCCCCCGCCAGCGGTGCGAGCCTATCTCAAGGTGATCGAGGCGGAACCGGAAATGGCGGCAAAGGCTGTGGCGGGGTAGTCGTTCAACCGATTTGCTGCAACATTGGGAAATCCCGCAGCCAGCCTTTTTCGAGTACTCTCGCGTCGAACACGCCCCGCTTCCGCGTGGCAAATGCACCTGCTGGCCGAAGCGTAAGGCCAAGAAGGTCTTCCAAGCCAAATGGGGCTATCAGTTCACAATTATCTTCGATAGTCCGACGCACGCCGACTGCAGTGGCGGTTTCGGGCCAATAGCGCATTGCATCTTCTGAGGATGCATAAGGCTCATCGCCGTTCTTCAAATGCATTCGTGCTTGATTCTTCACCGACCAGTCAATTGCAGGAGCGAGCAATCGCAGACGCGACTCAACTCCAAGGTCGCGTGCCTCGCTAGAATCATGCTTCTTAAACCACACCACATCGACGTCGCCGGAAATTTCCGGATTGCGGTTATGCAGAATGCTCCAGACGGCATTACGAATGAATCCGGCAGCGATCCAGCAATCCGGCAAGCCAAGTTCACGAACATATCCCAGCAGTTCCCACCGAATCGAATCGCTTTTGATCCAGGCCGCGATTTGCCTGGCCCTGTCCGATACGTCGCTCACCTCGCCCCCAAATCACCCTTGCCGACAGTCCCCGCTGCCATTTCCAGCATCCGGTCCAGGCTCTTCTTCGCCGCCAGCCTCAGGCCCTCCTCGATTTCGATCCGCGGCTTCAGATCGCGGAGCGCGAGGTAGAGCTTTTCCAGCGTGTTCAGCGCCATGTAAGGGCAGATGTTGCAGTTGCAGTTTCCGTCCGCGCCGGGGGCGCCGATAAACTTCTTGTCCGGCAGGGCCTTTTCCATCTGGTGAATGATGTGCGGCTCGGTGGCGACGATCAGGGTGTCACCGAGGAAGGTCTTGGCGAAATCGAGGATGCCGCTGGTGCTGCCCACATAGTCGGCGTGGTCAATGATCGCAGGCGGGCATTCGGGGTGGGCGGCGATCGGCGCGCCGGGGTGCTGGGCTTTCAGCTTCAGCAGTTCGGTTTCCGAAAAGGCCTCGTGAACGATGCAGACGCCGGGCCAGAGCAGCATTTCGCGGTTGAACTTGCGGGAGAGATAGCCGCCCAGGTGCCGGTCAGGTCCGAAGATGATCTTCTGTTCCGGCGGGATCTGCGACAGGATCGTCTCGGCGCTTGAGCTCGTGACGATAATGTCGCTGAGCGCTTTCACTTCGGTCGAGCAATTGATGTAGGTCAGCGCGATGTGATCCGGATGCGCTTCGCGGAAGGCTTTGAACTTGTCCGGCGGGCACGAATCCTCAAGGCTGCATCCCGCGTCCATGTCGGGCAGGACGACAATCTTCTGAGGGCTCAGGATCTTGGCAGTATCGGCCATGAATTTGACGCCGCAGAATGCGATGACATCGGCATTGGTGTCCGCCGCCTTTTTCGACAATTCGAGACTGTCGCCGACAAAATCCGCCAGGTCCTGAATTTCAGGCTTCTGGTAATAGTGCGCCAGGATAACGGCATTGCGCTCCTTGCGCAGACGCTCGATCTCGGCGCGGATATCGATGCCGGCGAGGTTTTCGGTCATCACGGTCATGGCGAAAATATGCTCCTGAAAAACGCGGCGGCGCTATGGCCTCGGGTTGATTGGGCTGGCGGCGGCAATGCGCGCCCGGTCCGACAGACCGGCCGCGCCTTTGTCGCCGCGGCAGACGAACAAGTCATCCGCGTAGTCGCATAAATGAGTGGCAGCAATGTGCGTGCCATACCGACGAAAACTTTCCGGACTGACGAGGTATACCGTGCGGCGGTCTGCCGGCTTTTGCAGCACTTGCGCGGGCAGCGTCTCGCAATGGAATTTCATCTGGGCTTCCGGCGTGCGGCCGGCATAGAAGGTGTTGGTCGGCAATCCGCTTTCGACGGCCAGCCAGGAAAACTTCTGGAAATGCTGCAGCGGATATTCCCAGTGACCGGTATCCCATTTCTGGCACTGCCACGGCCGCAGCACGATAATGGCCGAGTGCGCGCGGCCGAGGTCCGCGTAAGCCGGGTCTTCGAAGCGGTGCAGCTTCTGCCTGCCCAGCTCGCGCTCGTGCATGGCAATGAAGGGTCTGGCGAGATCGACCACCTGCACCAGCGCGGCAAGGCCCAGCAGCATGGCGGCGCGGCGTTCGGGCAAGCCTCTGATCAACCCGCCGATCGCGATGACCAGCAGCGCGTAGGTTACCACCCAGATGAACCGGCCTGAACTGCGGAAGATAGCGAGCAGAGATTCCAGCGCATCGGGAACCGGCAGGAAAATCGAATAGGGCCCGACTGTAATGCGTGTGGAAAGTGCCAGCACGAACGCACCGGCGATCACCAGCGCCAGCGGAGGGAACAGGCCTTCGCCGCTGTCACGCCGCATCCGCGTAAAAATCACCCCACCGAGCACCAACAGAAGGCCGCCCAGACCAAGATAGCCGAAACCTTCGTATTGCCCGGCCGTCGCTGCCGGCATGTCAGGAAGCAGCGCTGGGCCAAACCATTCCGACTTGGGGTCGATAAAGGTGAAGAGATTTGCTGAAAAAACCTGATAGCCCTCGCCGGAAAGCAACTTGCCCCCGGACAAGTCAATGAAGCCCCAGAGCACCATCGCCAGCGCGCCTGCGACAAAAGGCAGCGGCGCCAGCGCGGCAAGCTTCCAGCCAAGCGCGCGGTCCATCGCCAGCTTCAGCAGGAAGCCGCAATAGAACATCAGTGTCATTACCATGATGTAGATGTTGCAACAGGCGGCAAGAAACACCAGCAGGGTGAAATTGCGCAAAGTGTTCCACTGCCCCACGCGCGGGCTGCGCAAGTAAAGCCACAGGGCCGCGAGCAGCAACCAATGCTGGGTCAGCACTATGTGGGTTATATGGAACCGAACCAGCAACGTGGGCATTGTTGCGATGAACAGCGCGCCCAGAGCAAGCGAAGCCCGATATGCCGCTCCCGACTTGCCCGGGGTCACTTCGCGCAGCGCCAGCCAGCCGAACAGCGCCTGCAAGGCAATACCAATCGGGAAAAATGGTCCAATATATTGGAATGGTCCGTCGCCTGTCGGCACCAGCAATTTTACCAGCAGCGCAACGCCAGGCATGTTGTCGAACATGGCCATCGGCATTGTTAGCGGCCAGGAATAAAGGTTCGTGGCAACCGGAAAATAGTGGTCCGGATCACGGCGATACATTTCCCAGGCGAACTGGGCAGTCACGGTATCGTCATGCATCCAGCCAATATCGTATGGATTGGCGACTCTCGTCCCGGCAACAGCAAGCGCCAGCGCCACGGCCAGTCCCATGACCAGCGCAAGTTCCCATTTCAGCTTGCTCATCTCGCGTCCCGCATCACGCCGCTTTGCGCCACGTATCGCCATCGCGCAGCACCAGCCCGCGCGCTTCCATGTCAATGAGATGGGCCAGCACTGAACGACCGGCCGCACCCCACAACTCCCGGTCAACGCCCTTGTACATCTGCGGTACCATCGCCTCGATCGCGCCTGTGCCTTCGCCAAGATGGCGCAGGATCTGGTTTTCGCGCTGGCGGCGGTGGCCCAGCATGCCCCGCACCAGCTGGCGCGGCTTTTCGACAGCGGGCCCGTGCGCCGGATAATAGATCCGGTCTTCGCGCTCCTGCAGCAATTGCAGGCTGGCGAGATAGGCCGTCATGTCGCCATCGGGCGGTGAGACGACGGTCGTCGACCAGCCCATGACATGGTCGCCGGTGAACAGCGCGCCGCTTTCATCGAGCGCGAAGCACAAGTGGTTCGAGGTGTGCCCCGGGGTCGCCAGCGCCGTCAGCGTCCAGCCCTCGCCGCCCACGCTCTCTCCATCTCCCAGCACCTGGTCCGGCGCATAAGTCGGATCGAACGAGGCGTCCGAGCGCGGCCCGTCATCGTCGATCACCAGTGCGCCGCAGCCAATCACCGGCGCACCGGTGGCAGCCGCCAGCGGCGCGGCGGCGGGCGAGTGATCGCGGTGGGTATGGGTGCACATGATCGCGGCAACCCGCGCATCGCCGATTTCTGCCAGGAGTGCGGCAATGTGCTCGGCATTGTTGGGCCCCGGATCGATGACCGCGACATCGCGTCCCGCCCCAACGAGGTAAGTCTGCGTTCCAGTGTAGGAAAATGCCGAAGGATTGCCGGCAAGCACACGGCGCACCAGCGGCTCAGGCATTTCGGCTAGGCCGGTGGGCCAGGGTCGGGCCGGGAATTTCATGGGCTGGATATGGCCAAACAATCCCCCTAAGCCAAGCCCAATCCCGGCACGAGGAGAGGACAGGCCATGAACCCGCCCGGCGAACTGATCCTGGTGCTCGACGCGGGCACCACCTCGACCCGCGCGCTGGCCTTCGATTCCACGGGAACAGTTCGCGCGCTGGCACAGCGCCCGCTGACCCTGCACTATCCGCAAGCCGGCTGGGTGGAGCACGATGCCAGCGAAATTTGGGCAGCGACGCTGGCCTGCGGGCGGGAAGTGGTAATCCAGTCGGGCGGCGCCGACCGGTTCGCCGCAATCGGCATCGCCAACCAGCGCGAGACGGTCATCGCATGGGACAAAATCAGCGGCGAGCCGCTCCACCATGCGCTAGTCTGGCAGGACCGCCGCACTGCCGAATTCTGCGCGGCCCTGAAGCAAGCCGGCCACGAAGCGGAAGTGCAGGACATGACTGGCCTGCTGCTTGACCCCTATTTCTCCGCCTCGAAAATGCGCTGGATGCTGGACAATGTCCCGGCTGTGCGCGGCGCGGCGGAAGCTGGAAGGCTTGCTCTGGGCACGGTTGAATCCTGGCTGGTTTTCAAACTTACCGGCGGTCTGTTCATAACTGATGCCACTAATGCCAGCCGCACCAGTCTTCTCCCGTTGGCAGCCCAAGGCTGGGATGCGGGCTTGTGCGACTTGTTCGGCGTTCCGCGGGCAGCGTTGGCGCAAGTGACGGACAACGCCAGTCGGTTCGGTCACAGTCTGGCCGAGCATTTCGGCGCGCCAATGGCGATAACCGGGATGGCGGGCGATCAGCAGGCGGCAACAATCGGCCAGGGCTGCCTCTCGCCCGGGCAGACAAAGGCAACTTACGGAACCGGCGCTTTTGTTCTCGCCAATGCGGGCAAGTCCCCGCCCAGATCACGGCACCGTTTGCTGGGCACGGTGCTGACTCAACTGTCGGGCCAGCGCAGCTACGCGCTTGAAGGCTCGGTCTTCGTCGCCGGCAGCCTGATCCAGTGGCTGCGCGATTCACTGGGCCTGATCGCCAGCTCCGCCGAAACCGAACAGCTGGCGAATTCCGTGGAGAGCAGCGGCGGCGTAGTCATAGTGCCGGCGCTGTCGGGGCTTGGCGCACCGCACTGGCGGCCCGATGCCCGCGGGCTGATAACGGGCCTGACCTTCGCCGCCACGCGCGCCCATCTCTCACGCGCCGCCCTCGAGGCAATGGCATGCCAGACGTATGATCTGGCCGAAGCATTCGCCGGCGATGGCGCAAAGTGGGCAATGCTGCGTATCGATGGCGGCATGAGCGCGAACAACTGGATGGCGCAGGACCTGGCGAACATTCTGGCGCTGCCAGTCGAGCGGCCGGGCATGGTCGAGACGACCGCGCTGGGCGCGGGCATGCTCGCGGCACTGGGCTGTGGCCGGTTTTCAACTCTCGATGAGGCGGCAGCGGCCATGCGCGGTGCCAGCGAACAGTTCCTGCCTGCAATGGACGAGTCAGTACGCGGCACGCGCCTTGCCCAGTGGCGCAAAGCACTGGCGGCGGTTTAAATCGGCGCGCCTTGTGCCAGCCGTTCCCGCAGACGGGCAATGGCACCCAGTGGCGGCGTCGCCGGTTCTGCCGAACGCCAGCTGCGGTCCAGCCGCAGCAGCCGGGCGTAGAACCTTTCGGTCGCCGCTATCAGCGCGCGCACCGATGGCTCAAGCATTGCGCAATGTTCGGCATCGGATTGGCTGACATCAGGCGAAAGACGACCATTGCGGCGCAGCTGGAATTCGGACAGTTCGCCCTCGAAATAGGCCCGGTGATTGAGCAGCCAGGCCATGGCATGCATCATCCGGGTCGTCGTGCGCAGCGCTTCGCACGACAGGGCGATGCGGGCGAGATCCTCGTCCTCACCATACTGGCCGATCCGGCCCGAAAGAGCGAATGTGGCGCGAACCTCGTCCGAAAGAACAAGCGCCTCGCCATACAGCGAGTCCAGTATCCGGGGATTGATCGATGCGGTTGGCGACATGGCCAAAGTGGTTAGGCCCGCAAGACGTACCTTGGCAATTGCCACCCGGGCGGTTTCGCACAGCGATTTTCGTTTGTGCAAAAGCGGCACGATTTTGGGAGTGCCCAGCGCCCCCGTTCAGGCGATGATATCGGGGATCAAATAGTCCTCGAGCAAGGCGATCTGGTCTTTGAGACGCAGCTTTCGTTTCTTGAGGCGCGCTATCTGCAACTGGTCGCCCGAGCCCGCCACGGTCAGCGCGTCGATTGCGGCATCCAGGTCGCGGTGCTCGGTCCGAAGACCCTCCAGCCGCTTGCGCATTTCTTCTTCGCTCACCTGGCACCCCGGTTGTCTGAACCTGAAAAACTGACGTCGCATACCCTTGACACTGCGGTTCGTCCCGGGTGCGGCATTGTCCACCGTTTCGCAGCATTTATTAGCTTCGCAAGATAGGCGGATTATGTTCTGATGACAATTGTGCCGGACTGATGATCGATGAGTCGTCGCATCGGTTCGGCCTCTAGGATGGAGGACCGTCAATGGATAGTTCGCACAGCAGCAGCCTACAGCTCAAGCACGCCGGCCTTGAACGCCGCATCGAGCAGGAAATGAGCCGGCCCATGCCAGACACCGCGATGATCCAGGTACTCAAGAAGCAGAAGCTCCGCATCAAGGAACAGTTGCAGACGCACTGATCAGCTCGTCACCCGCCGGATTTCCCTGCACGCAGGACAGTTCGGCGCAGCTATGTTCGCCCGACCTTGCTGGCACCCGCGCATGACCTGCGTTTGGGTCTTGGCCGAGGCTGCACACGGGGCGGCGGCATCGTCGATGCAGTTCGGCAATCGCTTGGTTGGCCCTGACGGGGCTTATCACTTCATGCCGGTTCGCACCGTGGCCACGCGGTCCGTTCCCAAAGTGATTACTTTGGGTTAGGCTGGCCACATGCCTTCAACTGCCGTCAGTGCCCCGCGCGCAATTCTCACTCGTCTGCACGATGTCATGGCGTCTCGCGCGCATGTTCAGGGCAAGCTCAACAAGGTTGTCGAAGCCATTGGCGCCGGCCTCGATAGCGAGGTTTGCTCGATCTACCTGCGCCGCGAAGGCATGCTTGAGCTGTTCGCCACGCGCGGCCTCGAACAGGAAGCTGTCCACATCACGCGCATGGCGATTGGCGAAGGACTGGTGGGCACGATTGCGGACAATGTCGAAACGCTCAACCTCGCCGAAGCCGCCACCCATCCGGACTTTTCCTACCGGCCCGAAACCGGCGAAGACCGCTTTCACTCGTTCGCCGGTGTCCCCATCGTCCGGCGCGAGCGCGCTGTCGGCGTGCTCTGCGTCCAGCATGTCGAGCCGCGGCGCTACGAGGAAGTCGAGATCGAGACCCTTCAGACCGTGGCCATGGTCTTGTCCGAACTGATCGACAATGCCGGCCTCGTCGACGAGGAAGAGGGCGGCGGCCTGCCCGCCAGCCTCAGCGGCCCCCAGCGCCTGACGGGCCTGACGCTCGTGAAAGGGCTGGCGAGCGGCGTTGCCGCCTATCACCAGCCGCGCGTCACTATCGAACACATCATGGCCGAGGATACCGAGGCCGAACGGCAGCGCCTTTTCCGCGCTTTTGACCGCATGCGTGAACAGATTGACCGCATGGCCAGCCAGGCCGAATTCGGCGCCGGCGGCGAGCATGAGGAAGTGCTCGAGACCTACAAGATGTTCGCTTACGACGAGGGCTGGAAACGCCGCATCAACGAAGCGATCGACAGCGGCCTGACGGCCGAAGCCGCGATAGAGCGCGTCCAGCAACGCACGCGCATGCGCATGCGTCAGATCGACGATCCGCTTCTGGCCGACCGGATGCACGACCTCGAGGACTTGTCGAACCGGCTGCTGCGCATCGTTTCCGGCCAGCTGGGCACAGCGGCTTCCAAAGGCCTGCGCGGCGATACCATCCTGATCGCCCGCAATCTGGGCCCGGCGGAACTGCTGGAATACGACAAGCGGCGGCTGAAAGGCGTGCTGCTGGAAGAAGGCTCGCTCACGTCGCACGTGGTGATAGTCGCACGGGCCATGGGCGTGCCGGTGCTGGGCCGCGTTCCAGGCCTTCGCGGACTGGTTCGCGACGGCGACCCGCTGCTCCTCGATGCAACCCAGGGCACGGCAACCGTGCGTCCCGCCCCGGCCATGACCGAGGCTTTCGAGGCGCGCTTTGCCAAGAGCCGTGAGCGTCAGGCATCCTTTGCCGCGATGCGCGATGTCGAGCCGCGCACGCTTGATGGCGAACGCATTTCGGTGATGATCAATGCAGGTTTGCGTGACGACCTGCCCAACCTGAGCCTGACCGGGGCCGACGGCATTGGCCTGTTCCGCACCGAATTCCAGTTCCTCGTCTCCGCATCATTGCCCGCGCGCGAGCGCCAGACTCGGCTTTACCGCGATGTGCTGGATGCGGCGGGCGACAGGCCAGTTGTGTTCCGCACTGTCGATATCGGCGGCGACAAGGTGCTGCCCTATCTGCGTCACGACGGCGGCATCGACGAGGAAAACCCGGCCATGGGCTGGCGCGCGCTGCGCCTGGCGCTGGAGCGCGACGGTTTGCTGAAAGTGCAGGCGCGCTCGCTGCTCGAGGCGGCTGCGGGGCGGACGCTCAACGTGATGTTTCCCATGGTGTCCGAGCCGTGGGAATTCGCAGCCGCCAAGCAAGTGTTCGAACACCAGTTGGGCTGGCTGCGATCGCAGAAGAAGCAAGTCCCGGATATTGTCCGCTATGGCGCAATGCTGGAAGTGCCGTCGCTGGCAGAACAGCTCGACGTATTGGCGCCGCAGCTGTCATTCCTCTCGATCGGCACCAACGATCTCACCCAGTTCCTGTTTGCCGCCGATCGGGCCAATCCCAAGCTGGCAGAACGCTATGACTGGCTCAGCCCCTCGATCCTGCGCTTCATGCGACGGGTGCTGACTTCGCTCGAAGGCCATCCAGTCGATGTCGGCGTATGCGGCGAGATGGGCGGACGGCAGCTGGAGGCACTGGCGTTGCTCGGGATCGGCATCCGCCGCCTGTCAATTACGCCCGCTGCGGTCGGGCCGATCAAGGACATGGTGTGCAAGATCAACCTGGCCGAGATTCAGGCGGCGATGGCGGGCTGGCTGGGCAATCCTCCCGCAGACATGCGCAAGGTTCTGACCGAGTGGGCCGAATGCCGAGGGCTGCAAATCGAGTGACCGCGATTCGCCTCGCCTTCCCGTCGACTGCTCGCCCCTGCACTTCCCCGCCTGCACGCCACCCTTTGGCGCGCAGTTGCCCGTAAAAATCGTCCAGGCGTTGACAAGGCGATTGCACTTGCGTTGTTTCGCGCCGGATCGCCCATAACAGAAAATGCCACAGAATGATTGAGAGTGAATTGGAACGTAGCGAGCTGCCGCTGGATGGTGTGGGAACCCGCTTGCGGCGCGCTCGGGAAGCTGCTGGCCTCAGCATAACTGACGTCGCCGCGCGTACCCGCATTGCCGAGCGCCACCTCGCCACGATCGAGGCAGGAAAATTCAACGCTCTGGCCAGCCGCGCCTACGCCATTGGATTTACGCGTAATTACGCACGCGAAGTGGGCCTTGATGAAGAGGAAATTCTGCGCGACGTTCGCGCCGAATTCGATGGTCAGGAGCATCTGGCCGATCGCTATCAGCCTGCCGCGTTCGAGCCTGGCGATCCGGCACGGGTTCCGCCCGCCAGACTGGCATTGATTGCGGCACTCAGCGCGCTCGCTGTGCTGATCGCGGGCTACATCTTCTGGCGCAGTTTCTATACCCCGGCCGTGCCACTTCCAGACCTCGCGACCGAAGCTTCTGACAGTGCCGGCATGCCCGCAGCGGCGACTGCGGCCCCCTCCATGCCGGCGGCGATTGCTTCGGGCGGAGACGCTGGAGCGACAGGTGCGGCCGGGACAACAGCGGGCGGCGTTGCTGCACCTGCCGCTTCTTCCCAGCCCGCACTTTCGCATTCAACGAGACCAAACCCGCCGCGCGAAGCGCAACGTGGTGCCGCGCCATCGCCTTCGCCGTCAGCGTCAAGGGCGGCTCCTGGCGGCGGGGGCATCACAGCCGCCACGCCCGCCGCGCCATCGCCGGCTGCTACAGCCGAATCTTCCACCGTTTCGCAGTAGCCCAATCTCGACAGGCGAGTTTGCCTGCGGCAAGCACCACAGTGGTTAATCCCCGGTTTGGGCGGGATGCGCCATGGCTGGCGCAAGACCCTGAAAGGGCAGGGCGCAGTCAGTGTGGAGCTTGAGGATAATGACAAATATGCTTGGCGAGCAAAAGTGGGGAAAGGAAACATTGGGCAAGTCAATCTGGACGCGCTCGGCCAGTGTGCTGGTTGTCATGCTGGTGCTGGCAGGCCCGGTCGTGCCGGTGTCGGCGCAGGACAATGGCGCGGAAGCGCGTATTCGCAGCATGGAAGCGCAAATCCGCGCGCTGCAGCGCAAAGTATTCCCGGGCGACGGCAAAGTGTTCGGGCCGGAAATCATCGCACCCGCATCGCCCGCTGCCGGAACAGCCGCAAATTCTTCAACGCCGGTCGGCGATCTCGCCACAAGGCTTGATTCCGTCGAGGCGCAGCTTCGCCGACTGACGGGCCTTACCGAGGAAAACAGCAACAAGCTCGCCCAGCTTGAGGCAAAGCTTAATGGTGCCTCTCCTGCACCTGCGGCGACGACGGCAGCTGCCACACCGGTCGCGGCAGCAACCCCGGCGCCCACGCCCTCTCCCACGGCTACGCCGTCGACCCCCGAGACCAATCTCGCCGCGATGACCGGTGGCGCATCCGCGCCGCGTCCCGCCGCCACGCCTACGCCTCGTCCTTCGGCTGCTGCCAACGGCCCGAGCGCGTCGCGTGTGGCTGCCGTGCGCGCCATTGCCAAGCCGGAAACGCAGGATCCTGGCGACGACGAATATTCATACGGTTTCCGCCTGTGGGAAGCCAAATTCTATCCCGAGGCACAGCAACAGCTGAAGCTGATGATCGATCGCTATCCGCGTCATCCACGCGTCTCTTATGCTCGAAACCTGCTCGGCCGCGCCTATCTCGACGATGGCAAGCCGCGCGAGGCCGCGACATGGTTCCTGCAAAACTACAACGCCAACAAGACGGGCGACCGCGCGCCTGACAGCCTGCTGTTCCTTGCCGAATCGATGCGCCAGCTGAAGGACACCAACCGCTCGTGCATCGCGCTTGGCGAATTCGCGACGAATTTCCCGCGCGAAGCCGCCGGACGCCTCAAGTCGCAATACGATTCAACCCGCGCGGGCGTGAAGTGCAATTGACCGGGTGGCGGACTCCGCACTGCCAGATCCTGCGCTGATCCAGCGTTTCGCAGCCGCACTGGCTGCAATCTGGCCTGAAGGCGCCGCACCTGAGGCGCGCCTGGGCCTTGCCGTATCAGGCGGGCCAGACAGTCTGGCCATGCTGCTGCTCGCGCATGCTGCCCTGCCGGGACGCGTCGAGGCGGCGACAGTCGATCATGGCCTGCGCCCCGAAAGCGCCGCCGAAGCGGCTATGGTGAACGCGATCTGCGCAACGCTTGGCGTGCCGCACGCCGTGCTCAAGGTTGAGGTCGCCAGCGGCAATCTCCAGTCCGAAGCGCGCAGCGCGCGCTATGGCGCACTGGCGGCATGGGTCGCGGCGCAGGGCCTTTCCGGACTGGCTACCGCGCATCATGCCGACGATCAGGCCGAGACGCTGCTGGCACGGCTCAACCGGGCTAGCGGCGTGGCGGGGCTGGCGGGCGTGCGGCCGCGCGGGCCCATCCCGGGAGCGCCCGATGACTTCAAGGCCCCTCTCTTGCGGCCCGTGCTGGAATGGCGGCGCGGCGAACTGGGGGATGTGGTCGCGGCGGCGGGCATAGCCGCCGTGCAGGATCCTTCCAACAACGACCCCCGCTTTGACCGGGTGCGGCTGCGTCAGGCGCTGGCGCAGGCCGACTGGATCGATCCCGCTGCCCTCGCCCAAAGCGCCGCCCACCTCGCCGATGCCGACCTCGCGCTGGAATGGGCAGCGCGGCGCGAATATCATGAATGCGTCGAGCGGGATGGCATGGGCCTGACTTACCGCCCGCGCGCTCCCCGAGCGATTGCCTTGCGGGTTCTCGCCCGGATCATTCGCGAACTGGATGGCAGCGAACCGCGCGGCGCAGCGCTGGCGCGGCTGTTCGACAGCCTTGTTCGCCGCGAGCCGGTTTCAATTGGCAATCTCGTCGCCCGCGCGCTGCCCGGCGGCTGGAGCTTCACCCCGGCACCAAAACGCCGGTCAGCCCCGCCCGTCAAAGCCCCATCTTGACGGCAAGTATCACCGCCCAGACAGCCATCGTGGCGATCCCTCCGGCCAGTGTGCAGTGAACCGCGCGTTTCAGAAGCAGCGCCTGGGCGTCAATAGAGTGGACGAATGTGGCGATTAGTCGGCGGCGCAGTGCGGTATCGCCTTCCAGTCCCTCATGATCGAACTCTTCGCCCAGCAGCAGTGCGCGCAAGACAAAAAACGATGAGACAATGAGCGGCACAATCCCGCCGATACTGGCAACCGTCAGGAGCGGCTGACTGGCGGCATCAAGGCTGAGCGGCGCGCCAGGACTGGCGGAAACGGGATGCGTACCGATCGTGATCAGCAAGGCATTGAATGCCAGCAATCCGCCCAGGCGAATGGACAGATCGATATCCCGGTTCTCCAGGAATTCGAGATCGGCAATGAATCCTTCATCCGGTGGATTGCCCCGCATCTTGCGAAAGGCATTCATGCGCGGGCGGAATGAGGTGAAAGCCATGTCGCGATTCTAGACATCGTGATGTCGGACGTCAAAAATTTGCGGCGCGGCGCGGCATGACGTAGCATTTGAGCCTCGGGGACGCGCGTAGACAAAAGGGGGCGCTATGCCAGTCATCAACAGCCTGATCGGGATTGTTGTAATTCTGGCAATTGCCTTTGCCCTATCTTGCGACCGCATGGCGATCCGTCTGCGCGTGGTCGCCGCCGCCTTTGCGCTGCAGGCGGGTTTTGCCGCGCTGGTGCTCTATGTGCCGGCAGGCAATGCAGCCTTGCAGGCGATTGCCGGGGGCGTTTCTGCGCTGCTGGGCTATGCGCACGCAGGCATCGATTTCCTGTTCGGTCCGCTCGCCAGGCCTGAGATCGGCGGCACGGCCTTTGCGATTGCCGCCCTGCCAGTGATCGTCTTCTTTGCCGCGCTGATCGCCATTCTCTATCATCTTGGCGTGATGCAGTTGGTGGTCCGCTGGATCGGCGGCGCGCTGGAGAAAATAACCGGCATTTCCAAAGTCGAAAGCCTGTGCGCGGCGTCCAACATATTCGTCGGCCAGTCGGAATCGCCCCTCGTTATCCGCCCTTACCTCGCCGCACTTGCCCCCTCGCAACTGTTTTGCGTGATGACGGTGGGCATGGCCGGGGTCGCAGGGACGATCCTCGCCGCCTATGCCTCGATGGGGATACGGATCGACTATCTGGTCGCCGCCGCTTTCATGTCGGCGCCAGGCGGCATCCTGATGGCAAAAATGATCATGCCCGATCCGCAGGGCTTTGACCCGGCCGCCGCTGAAGAATCCGTTGCGCTTGACAGCAACAGTTTCGAAGAAGGCGAAAAGCCCGCCAACCTGATCATGGCCGCCAGCCAGGGCGCGCAGACCGGCGTCAAGCTGGCCGTGGCAGTTGGCGCAATGGTGCTGGCATTCGTGGCGCTGGTGGCCCTGGCCAATGGCGTTGTCGGCTGGATCGGGAGCTGGTTCGGCCACGGCGAGATCACATTCCAGTCGTTGCTCGGCTACGTATTCGCACCCGTGTTCTGGCTGATCGGCACGCCCGACTGGGCCGAAGCGATGCGCGCGGGCAGCTATTTCGGCACCAAACTGGTGCTCAACGAATTCGTCTCGTTCATCGATCTGGGCAAGGCCGCCGATCTCTCGGCTCGCACTGTGGCCGTGGTCACATTTGCCCTGTGCGGCTTTGCCAATTTCAGCTCGATCGCCATCCAGATGGCCGTAACCGGCAGCCTTGCACCAAACCAGCGGCCAGTCATCGCCCGGCTGGGCATTCGGGCTCTGGTGGCGGGAAGTCTCTCCAACCTGATGTCTGCCGCACTCGCCGGGCTTTTCCTGGCGCTGTAGAGCGCACCAATTCATCCGAATTGGCAGAAATATCGGGATTTTTACGAATAGATTCAGCGGTCTATTGAGGCGAAGGCATGCCAGATGCCTGTCACAGCCCTGCTCGCCGTCGCCACTTTCGCGCTCTGCGCGCCTGGCCCCCGCAACACCTGCGTCGTCGATGGCGACACTTTCTGGCTGCAGGGCGAGAAAGTGCGCATTGCCGACATCAACGCGCCGGAAACCCACGGCGCGGCCTGCGCCAGCGAGCTGGCCCGGGGAGAGGCGGCCACGCGGCGGCTGATTGCCCTGCTCAATGCGGGGCCTTTCCAGCTCACCCCGATTGAACGCGAACGCGACCGTTATGGCCGCCTGCTGCGACGGGTCGAACGTGGCGGGCGCAGCATCGGGGGCCAGCTCGTCGCAGAGGGACTGGCGGAAACCTGGAAGGGCAGGCGAAGCTCCTGGTGTCCCGGCGATCAGGCGCGCTCTGATCTCGACAGAACGGGACAATTGACTATGGCGCAGGCATGGCTGCACCAGCGATCAAGATATGCGGAGTAACCACCGCCAAGGCGCTCGATGCGACGCTGGCCGCTCGCGCGGAATATGTTGGCTTCAACTTCTTTCCGCCCAGCCCCCGCTTCCTCAATCTCGGCGACGCGAAAAGCCTGGGCGAGCGCGCGGACCGGCGGATCGGGAAAGTCGGGGTTTTCGTCGATCCCGATGACGCGGCCCTCGCCCAGGCGATTGCGGCCGCCGGGCTTGATGCGGTGCAGCTCCATGGCAGCGAAACCCCCGCGCGCGCGGCACAAGTGCGCGCGCAGTTCGGCCTGCCGGTCTGGAAGGCGCTATCCGTAGCCTCGAGTGACGACGTTGCCCGGGCCAATGCCTTCGCCGGCGCTGCCGACCTGATCCTGTTCGATGCCAAGACCCCCAAGGGCGCGGCGCTGACCGGCGGCATGGGCCTGAGCTTTGACTGGGGCCTTGTAGCCCATTGGAACGGGCCGCTGGCCTGGGGCCTTGCCGGCGGGCTTACACCGGCCAATGTCTGCGAGGCCGCTCGACAGACCGGGACGCCGCTCGTCGATACATCGTCTGGCGTGGAGTCTGCGCCCGGCGTGAAGGATGTCGACAAGATCGCCGCCTTCGCGCGGTCGGCGCGCAGCTGCTGACACAAAAAAGGGCGGCCTGTTGCCAGACCGCCCCTTCTTGTTGCTTGCAATCCGGATGGATCAGAAGCGCAGGCCGAGACCAGCGACAACCGAATCAGAATCCGTGAAGCCGTTGCCAACAAAGTAGTGGCGATAGCCGACCTTGCCGTAGAAGCGACCGCCAAAGCCCTGCTCAAGACCGGCGCCGAGGTGCACAGCGTCTTCGCACAGGTCGCAAGGCTCAGAAGTGTAGCCGCCATCGACATAAAGCTTGGTGGCAGTGCCGACCTTGGCACCGAGGCGGCCAGTGGCGCCGAACGAAACCTTCGTGCCCGAAGCACCGATCTTGTCGCCGGAAACTTCGAGGCCGGCAAAGGCGCGGCTGCCGAGATCCCAGTCATAGCCTGCGGCAACGCCCCAGATATCTTCGCTGTCGCCGTTATCCCAGATGACACCGCCATGGGCCTCGATACGGGCTTCGTTGGCGAGAGCGGGGGTAGCCGAGGCGAGCACGGCCGCGAGCGAAAGAGCAATAAAACGCATTGTAAACTCCTGCAAATCAAGTCCCCATTGTTCTGGAGAGGACCGGGCGGCTGATATGAATCCGCCTGCTGCACCACAACATAAGAATGCGATTTTGGCGCAATTGGAGCCCGGCGTGTGGCACAAGTGCATCACCTAACTCTATACAATGATACGACATTTGCAGTTCGCCGCACATTGAATTCACTTCACCGCATTGCAGCAGTCTGTTCTGAATTCAGTAAGGTCTGGACAGTGCACCTACCCTCTGCCAATCGGTAATGCTCATGAACGCACCCAATTCATTTCGCACGCTCCCTGACGAGCGCGGCCACTTCGGCCAGTTCGGTGGCCGCTATGTCGCCGAAACGCTGATGCCGCTGATTCTCGACCTGGAGACTCATTATCGCGCCGCCAAGGCAGACCCGGCCTTCCAGGCAGAGTTCGACGATCTGCTCGAACATTACGTCGGCCGCCCCAGCCCGCTCTATTTCGCCCCGCGCCTAACGGAAGAGCTGCGCAAGGGCGCTGCCGCCGGCCACGGCGCGCAAGTGTGGTTCAAGCGCGACGAGCTCAATCACACCGGCGCGCACAAGATCAACAATTGCGTCGGCCAGATCCTGCTGGCGATGCGCATGGGCAAGACCCGCATCATCGCCGAAACCGGCGCCGGGCAGCACGGCGTTGCCACGGCAACAGTCTGCGCGCGTTTTGGCTTGCCTTGCGTAATCTACATGGGCGCGACCGATGTAGTGCGCCAGCAGCCCAACGTATTTCGCATGAAGCTGCTGGGCGCGGAAGTCATCCCGGTGGAAAGCGGCGCCCGCACGCTGAAGGACGCGATGAACGAGGCGCTGCGCGACTGGGTCGCCAATGTGCATGACACGTTTTACATCATCGGCACTGCCGCCGGCCCGCACCCCTACCCCGAGCTGGTGCGCGATTTCCAGAGCGTGATCGGCAAAGAGACCCGTGAGCAGCTGATGTCCCGCACCGGCCGCCTGCCCGACTTGCTGGTGGCAGCCATCGGCGGAGGCAGCAATGCCATCGGCCTGTTCCACCCATTCCTCGACGATCCCTCGGTCAAGATGCTGGGCGTGGAAGCGGCGGGACACGGGCTGGACAAGCAGCATGCCGCCAGCCTTGCCGGCGGTCGCCCGGGCATTCTCCACGGCAACAAGACTTATCTGCTGCAGGACGAAGACGGCCAGATCGCCGAAGCCCATTCGATCAGCGCAGGCCTGGACTATCCCGGTATCGGTCCGGAACATTCGTGGCTCAAGGAAACCGGCCGAGTCGACTACACATCAGTAACGGACAAGGAAGCGCTGGATGCCTTCCAGCTGCTTTGCCGCACTGAAGGCATCATCCCCGCGCTGGAACCCAGCCACGCCATCGCGGCAGTCGCCAAAGTCGCGCCGACCATGCCCGAAGACAGCATTATCGTCGCCAACCTGTGCGGTCGCGGCGACAAGGATATCTTCACGGTCGCCGAGGCGCTGGGTACGAATATCTAGCGTTAACGCTCAGTATCGAGAGCATGATCGCTACGCCCGAAATCTGGCCGCGCGTCGTCCTGCCCTTCGGCAATGATTGAGCGGCGAATGGCGCGCGTGCGGGTGAAATGCTCGAACAGGGTATCGCCGTCGCCCACGCGGATGGCCTTCTGCAGGGCAGTCAGGTCTTCGGTGAAGCGTTGCAGCATTTCGAGCACCGCTTCCCGGTTGGACAGGAACACGTCGCGCCACATCGTCGGGTCCGATGCGGCAATGCGGGTGAAATCGCGGAAGCCGCCAGCCGAATACTTGATGACTTCGCTTTGCGTCACATCCTCGAGATCGGACGCCGTGCCGACGATCGTATAGGCGATCAGGTGCGGCAAGTGACTGGTGACGGCGAGCACGAGGTCGTGATGTGCCGCATCCATCATTTCGACATTGGCGCCCAGTGCTTCCCAGAACTGGACCAGCGCGGTGAGCATGTGCGGGTTCGCGTCTTCGGGCGGCGTGACAATGCACCAGCGGTTGTGGAACAGCGAGGAAAAGCCCGCGTCAGGCCCGGAATGCTCAGTGCCGGCGACGGGGTGGGCAGGTATGATCGCATGGCCCGGCAAAGCATCGGCCAGCGCCTTGGCTATCGCCACTTTCGATGAGCCGACATCGCTGACGAGCGCGCCTTTCGGCAAGGCCCCGGCAATTTCGCGCGCGGCATCGCCCATCGCGCCGGGCGGCACGCAGAAGATCACCAGATCGGCATCGCGCACGGCATCGGCGGCGCTCTCGTCGATCCGGTCAGCAAGGCTCCGCTCGGCGGCCCGCGCGCGCGTGGCCGGATCGGCATCATAGCCACTGGTCGTCACGCCGGGCAGGTGCGCTTTCACCGCAAGGCCGATCGAGCCGCCCAGCAGCCCCAGCCCGATGATGGCAACACGCCTGACAGTTACATCGCTCACCGTCATTTCGCCGCCTCGGCCATTTCGCGCAAGGCGGCCGCGATAGCGTCCATCTGCTCAGCCGTGCCAATGGTGATGCGCAGCCCGTGTGGCAGGCCCTGCCCCGGCAGCCAGCGCGTGATATAACCGCGTTCGGCCAGCCCGTTATAAGCGGCCTCACCCGTCAGCGCGCCTTCGAACAGGATCAGGACGAAATTGGCCTGGCTCGGCAGCGGGCGGATGCCATGGTTGCCGAGCGCGGCAAGGGCATCGACGAACCGGGCGCGTTCGGCGGCATTGTGGAGCCGCGAATGTTCAACGAAATCCTGGTCGGCGAGAGCGGCAAGGCACGTCGCCTGCGCTGAATTGCTGGTGTTGAAGGGCCCCCGGATGCGGTTGAGCACTTCTATTAACGGCGGCGCGCCGGTCGCCCAGCCGACGCGTTCGCCGGCAAGACCATAGGCCTTCGAAAATGTCCGCATGACCAGCACATTGTCTGTGCTTGCCGCCAGCGCCAGCGCGCCGTCGTCATCTTCGGGCGCGACATATTCGGCATAGGCCTGATCGACCACCAGCAACACATCGCGCGGCAATGCTGCGTGCAGCCGGGCGAGTTCGGTCTTGCGCGTAAAACTGCCGGTCGGATTGTTGGGATTGGCGAGATAGACCACCCGCGTCTGCTCAGTGACGGCAGCCAGCAGCGCATCGACATCGGCGCCATAGTCTGCATCCGCGGCAACGACTGGCGTCGCGCCGCAGCGCCGCGCAGCAATTTCGTAGAGCGAAAAGCCGTAGCGCACGTAGAGCACTTCATCGCCCGGTCCGGCAAAGGCCGAGGCGGCAATCGTCAGCAATTCGCCCGAGCCCGTGCCGCAGAGAATGTGTGCCGGATCGATGCCGTGCAGCTTGCCCAGCGCGCTGCGGATCGCCGTACTGTCGGGATCGGGATAGAGCGAGGGGATCTGCGCGTTTTCCCGTGCAGCCAGAGCGGCGGGGCTGGTGCCCAGCGGGTTCTCGTTGGCCGAAAGCTTGATCAGCGGCCGCCCGTCGTCGCCCGAGCTCTTGCCGGGGACATAGGCATGGATCGCGGCGATCCAGCTTTTGGGCTGCGGACAATTCTGCATTTCAACACTCATGACGCGGCGCCTTTAGCGAAGCTCGCGCTTGATTAACAGGCTTTCCTCCCCCAAGTCGCTTGCCATGGATGCCGTGCCCCCGATTCAGAGCGAAGTACTGGCCCTTGAAGAACCGCTGCCGCTGGACAGTGGGCAGTCCATCGCGGGCGTGCGTATCGCCTACGAATCCTATGGCAAGCTCTCGCCTGCGCGGGACAATGTCGTTCTCGTCTGCCATGCCACCACTGGCGACCAGCACCTGGCGAGCACGCATCCAATCACGGGCAAACCGGGCTGGTGGAACAGAATGGTCGGGCCGGGCCGCCCGATCGACACGTCTCGCTTTTTCGTGATCTGCGCCAATGTGCTGGGCGGCTGCATGGGCTCGAGCGGGCCGGGATCTCTCGCGCCGGACGGCAAACCATGGGCGATGCGCTTTCCGGTCATCACCATCCGCGACATGGTCCGCGCGCAAGTCGCGCTTCTCGACACACTGGGCATCGAGAGAGTCTACGCCGTGGTGGGTGGATCGATGGGCGGGATGCAGGCGCTCAGCCTTGCGGCCAACTGGCCGGAGCTTGCCGAGCGCGTGCTGTGCATTGCCGGAACTGCCACCATGCCCGCTCAGAACATCGCCTTTCAGGAAGTGGGGCGGCAGGCCGTCATGGCCGATCCCGGCTGGCAGGAGGGCAATTATTACGGCACGGGAAAAGCCCCCGATGCCGGCCTTTCCGTGGCGCGAATGGCCGCGCATATCACTTACCTGTCGGAAGCCAGCCTGACCGAAAAGTTCGGCCGCCGCCTGCAGAACCGCGATGAAAAGACTTTCGGGTTCGATGCGGATTTTCAGGTCGAAAGCTATCTTCGCCATCAGGGCGCGACATTCAAGGACCGCTTCGACGCCAATTCCTATCTCTACCTGACGCGGGCGATGAGCTATTTCGACCTGGCCGAAGAGCAGAGTGGAAGGCTGGCCGACGCATTCACGCGCACCAAGGCGCGCTTCTGCGTCGTCAGCTTCGATAGCGACTGGCTGTATCCCACCGAGCTTTCGCGCACGCTGGCCCATGCGCTCAATGCCGCCGGCGCGCCGGTCAGCTTCGTCGAGCTGTCCGCGCCGTTCGGGCACGATTCCTTCCTGCTCGACGTGCCCGCGCTTGACCGGGTTGTGACGGGGTTCCTCAGCCAATGAGCCAGCTCCGCCCCGACCTCGCCCTGATTGCCGCCCATGTCGCACCCGGCGCGCGTGTGCTCGATGTCGGCTGCGGCGATGGTTCGCTGCTGGAAGCATTGCGCGGCAAAGGCTGCGATGCACGCGGCATGGAAATCGATCCCGGCGACGTCGAGGCCTGCGTGGCCAAGGGACTGTCAGTGATTCAGGGCGACGCGGATGCGGACCTTGAATTCTATCCCGACCAGTCGTTCGATTACGCGATCCTCTCCGAAACCTTGCAGACCATGATGCGGCCAGCCCAGGTGCTCGACGAATTGCTGCGCATCAGCCGCCACGCCGTGGTGAGCTTTCCCAACTTCGCTCACTGGCGCGTGCGCCTTTCGCTGCTGACTGGCGGACGCATGCCAGTCACCCGGCTGCTGCCGGTCGCGTGGTACGAAACGCCGAATATCCATCACGTGACGATCGCCGATTTCCTGGCCCTTCTGGCCGAGCGCGGGATCACGATGGAACAGGCCTGGTATCTGTCGGGCGACAAGCAGATCGGCGCGGGCCTGGCAAACCTGCGCGCGGAGCACGCGATCTATCTGCTGGCGCGGTAGCGTCGTCCCGGGTCAAGGCCGGGATGACGCATCATTCACCAGCAACACGCTGTCCCCGCGCGCCAGAACCCACAAGCTTAGCCCCGCGGCTTTTGCACGCTCCACAGCCATGCTTGTCGGCAATGACAGCGTCACCAGCGCTGTAGCCCCGCCGCACACGGCCTTCTCAACAATCTCATAGCTGCACCGCGCAGTCGACAGCACGAAGCCCGCCTCCAGAGAGCGGCCAGCCAGCGCCATGGCGCCCACCAGCTTGTCCAGCGCATTGTGCCTGCCGACATCCTCGCGGATGCAGCCGATCGCCCCGTTATCATCGCACCAGGCAGCAGCATGGGCCGCGCCGGTGCGCTGGCCGAGCGCCTGCAAGGGGCCCAACGCGGCAATGGCGGCAAAAATCGCCTGCGGATCCAATGTCCGGTGCGCGGGGACGGGCGGCAGCGGTTTGGCCACAGCCTCAAGGTTTTCGATCCCGCACAGCCCGCAGCTCGATTCCGCAACGCGCGTGCGCACCCGCTCGCCCAGTTGCTCCGCGCCGAGCCCGGTCAGGCTGGCGCGCACGATCCAGCCTTTCTCGACCTCGGTTATTGCGATGTCGATCATTTCGCGCGGATCGGCCGCCAGCCCTTCGGCAATGGCAAAGCCCAAGGCAAAGTCGCCAAGATCCGCGGGCGTTGCCATCATCACGGCATAGGACAGGCCATTGAACTCAAGCGCGACCGGGGCTTCCGGCACCCATTCACGGGCAGCGGCGGCGCGGCTGCCGTCCTTCAGGACTTCGACCGCGCGCGCCATTTGCTCGCCTACCCGGCATAGAGATTATAGAACACCGCCAGCTTGTTGCCGTCCGGATCACGCAAGTAGGCCCCAAAAGCATGGGGTGCGCGCGGCTTGGCTTCCGGCGGGCCCTCGCAGGATCCACCATTGGCCAGCCCGGCCGCGTGCCACTCGCGAACTTGCTCCTGGCTGTCGGCTCCGAACAGGATCGTGCCGCCATTGGCGTGTGTCGCCGGATTTCCGTCGCGCGGAGGAGCGACAAGGAAATTGAGCCCATCCGGACATCGATACATAGCGATCTGGTATTCGGCAGGCATGGGCGCACGATCCACGCCCAGTACGCCGAAAGTGGCATCATAGAATGCAGATGCCTTGGCCAGATCGTTGCACCCTACCTGCAGGTTTAACAGCTTCATCTATTCTGACCTTCAGGCAGGCCGGGCGAAACCGCAAAGCTTGTTGCCATCGGGATCGCGGAGATAGGCGAGATACATCTTGGCCGGTCCCATTTCGCGCAAGCCCGGCGGGTCTTCGCAGCTGGTGCCGCCAGCGGCAACGCCCGCATCGTGCCATGCCTTTGCCTGTTCGGGGCTGTCCATTGTGAAACCGATCGTGCCGCCATTGGCATGGCAGGCAGGCTCGCCATTGATCGGCGTTGACACCATGAAATTGTTGCCCTTGTGGCTATAGACGAGCCGCGATCCCATCTGCCCGCCGGGCTGGCCGCCCATGGCCGTGAAGACGGCATCGTAGAACGCCTTCGACTTGGCAAGATCGTTGCTGCCAACGACGATGTGACTGAACATGGGGGGCTCTCCTTATCTGGGTTTGGTTTGGCCATGTGTCATAAGGCGCGATACCAATGTGGCAAGGCAGCAGGCGCTAAATTTCGAGTTTCACAGCCGAACAGCTCTTCGCAAAGCCCAAGCCCCGCTTGATCGTCGGGTGCGTCCTCGCCATGGCCACCGCCACTGCCAGCTCGGTCCTGACTGCACGGCCATACGCCTGTTCGATTTCATCGCCAAGAACATCGGCCTCGGTCAAGCCCAGCGAAACCGCGCGGCCAAAGGCGAAAGCCTGGGCGCCTGCGCCGGGCGGCGGGTTTCCGGCCAGCGCGGCATTGATCGATTCGCGCGGTATGCCATTGGCCAGCGCCATTTTCGCGGCAATCAGCGCGCAGGGGCCGCAATCCTCGGCCAGTTCAGCAGCGATGGTCGCAAAGCTGAGGGCCTGCGCGCTCGCAGCATGGCGGTGGGATGCGAGAGTCAGGAAGTCGCGATATTTGCGGGCCAGGTCTCCCGGCGCTTTGGCAATGTCAGCCAGATGCGGCGACATACCATCAGTCGCTCTGTCCGCCGCTTTCAGCAGCAACTGGGGCGGCAGCACGGATGGCAGCACCCGCCGGTCCGTCACCGCCAGTGCGATGCCCAGGAGTGCCAGAAGTGGAATGCCCACGGTGCCGGGCGCGGCCTTCCAGAAAATGTCCGGCGAACATATGCCGCGCGACACTTCGTAAATGTGCAGACCGCCATGCAGGGACAGCCATCCCGCGCCGAGCAGCCCTGAACGCCAGTGTACGTCAGGGCCCCATGCGCACCGCGCCAGCAAGGCGGCGCTCAGCAGGTAAGCGAGGCCGATATCGCGAATGAAGTGGGCATTGGCGGGCCCGGTGGCTTTGACTGTCCCCACCATTTCATACCAGCCGAACGGATCGGCCAGCATCTTCAAACCATTGCCAAGCGCCAACAGCGCGGCGATGCCAACAAGCACTTGCGCAAGGCGCATCCGCAGTTCCAGTTTGCTTTGCATGGAAGCTTTCCTTGTCATGACGAATCAATACGGATATTTAATATCCATATTTAACAAAGGTCGCAAGCAATGCGCATGAACGAAGGCGTGGAATGGGCCGCGCATGCCTGCACCGTGCTCGCGCCGTTCTGGCCCAGGCACGGCCTCAGCTTGGCGGCTCTGGCCGAATTGCACGGCGTTCCCGCGCCCTACATGGCCAAGCAGATGCAACGCCTCAGCGCCGCCGGACTGGTTCGCACCAGCCGTGGCCGCACCGGAGGCTATGCCCTGTCGCGCGCGCCGTCCGAGATCAGCCTGTGGCAGATTGCCCGCGCGGTGGACGGCGTCATGCCGATGTTCCGCTGCACCGAAATCCGCCAGCGCGGTCCTTGTGGCACCCCTCGTGAAAACTGCACCCGCCCTTGCGGGATCGCCGCCAGCTTCGCTGCCGCCGAAGCGGCCTATCGCAAGGCGCTGGAGGAAGTAAGCGTCGCCGACATGCTTGAGCAAGCCATGGCCAATGCCGGTTCGCGGGATGCCACCGCAGTGGCGGAGTGGTTCAAAAGCAAAGTGACCGAGGTGCCGGGAGAATGACTTGCTCTCGGCGCTAACGGCATCCCGCCCCCATTGCGGAACACAACACGAACCCCCATAACTGTTTGATGCCCGAACTCGTCATCCGCCGCGGCTTGGCCGAACCAGACACTTCTGAATCCTTCGTTCCGCACAAGCCTGAACGGCCCGAAAAGTCGGACGGCGGGCGGCCGTTCAGGATCGTCTCGGAATACCAGCCGGCGGGCGACCAGCCGACGGCGATTGCCGACCTCGTCGCAGGCATTTCTTCGTATGATCGCACGCAAGTGCTGCTGGGCGTCACGGGCTCGGGCAAGACTTACACCATGGCCCAGGTGATCGAGGCGACTCAGCGCCCCGCCCTCATTCTCGCCCCCAACAAGATCCTCGCCGCGCAGCTCTACGGCGAGATGAAAAGCTTCTTTCCCGAAAACGCGGTCGAGTATTTCGTCTCCTACTATGACTACTACCAGCCTGAAGCCTATGTGCCGCGCAGCGACACCTACATCGAGAAGGAAAGCTCGGTGAACGAGGCGATCGACCGCATGCGTCATTCAGCCACGCGGTCGCTGCTCGAGCGTGACGACGTGATCATCGTCGCCTCAGTGAGCTGCCTATACGGCATCGGCTCGGTCGAAACCTATTCGGCGATGATCTTCGATCTCAAGAAAGGCTCATCAGAAGACCAGCGCGAGATCATTCGCAAGCTCGTCGCCCTGCAATACAAACGCAACGACGCCGCGTTCCAGCGCGGCACTTTCCGCGTGCGCGGCGACAATCTGGAACTGTTCCCCAGCCACTACGAAGACATGGCCTGGCGCATCAGCTTCTTCGGCGACGAGATCGAGGAAATCCACGAATTCGATCCGCTGACGGGCAAGAAAGGCGCGAGCCTCAACCAGGTGCGCGTCTATGCCAATTCGCACTATGTCACGCCGGGGCCGACAATGAAGCAGGCCACCGAGGCGATCAAATTCGAGCTGGTGGAGCGGTTGAAGGAGCTGGAAGCGGAAGGCAAATTGCTGGAAGCCCAGCGGCTGGAACAGCGCACCAATTTCGATCTTGAAATGATCGCCGCCACCGGCTCTTGCGCAGGCATCGAAAACTATTCCCGCTTCCTCACCGGCCGCCTGCCCGGCGAGCCGCCGCCGACCCTGTTCGAATATCTGCCGGAAAATGCCCTGCTCTTCGTCGACGAAAGCCACCAGACCGTGCCGCAGATCGGCGCAATGAGCAAAGGCGACCACCGCCGCAAGATAACGCTCGCCGAATATGGTTTCCGCTTGCCCAGCTGCATCGACAACCGCCCGCTGCGTTTCAACGAATGGGACGCCATGCGCCCGCAGACGGTCGCCGTCTCCGCCACCCCCGGCCATTGGGAAATGGAAGAATCAGGCGGCGTCTTCGCCGAACAGGTAATCCGCCCCACCGGCCTGATCGACCCGCCGGTCGAAATCCGCCCGGTGGAAGATCAGGTGCAGGATTGCATCGAGGAATGCCGCAAGGTGGCGCAGGCAGGCTATCGCACCCTCGTCACCACGCTGACCAAACGCATGGCCGAAGACCTCACCGAATTCATGCATGAGGCGGGGCTGCGCGTGCGCTACATGCACAGCGATGTCGAAACGCTGGAACGCATCGAACTGATCCGCGATCTGCGCCTCGGAGTCTATGACGTGCTGGTGGGCATCAACCTGCTGAGAGAAGGCCTGGACATTCCCGAATGCGGGCTGGTGGCGATCCTGGACGCCGACAAGGAAGGCTTCCTGCGTTCGGAAACCTCACTGATCCAGACGATCGGCCGCGCGGCACGCAATGTCGATGGCCGGGTGATCCTTTATGCCGACCGGATGACCGGAAGCATGGAACGCGCCATTGCGGAGACGGACCGGAGGCGCGAAAAACAGCGGGCCTATAACCTCGAACACGGCATCACTCCGGAAAGCATCAAGCGCGACATCCACAATATCGTCGCGGATACCGCGAGCCGGGATGGCGTGCTGGTCGAGATCGAGGACGACGCAAGGAACAACCTCGTCGGCCACAACCTGCGCGCCTACATCGAAGAACTCGAAGGCCGCATGCGCGCGGCGGCGGCGGACCTTGAGTTTGAGGAAGCCGGACGGCTGCGTGATGAAATCCGACGGCTTGAGGCTGATGAGCTGGGCATACCAGACGGCGAAAAGCGCGCACCGATCGTGGGGCGCAGCAATGAAGGCAAGCCGGGGACACGCAAAGGACGGTTTGGACGGCAGGGGAAGACGAAGTGGGGGCGGTGAATTCTTCGCCGGAAGTTCAACCTTATAATTTCCCGAACTTAGCCTCATAGGCAGCCACATCACCACCGGCGAGCAGCTTCGCCTGTTCCACCCAGTTATCCTTGCGGATGCGGCCCTGGAACACCCCCAGCTGCGCGTCGATGCGGTCAATCTCGGCTTCGTTCCATCCGGCGATCTGGGCGAAGCTGGTGACGCCGAGCGTGGGCAGCAGGGCTTGCAGCTTGGGGCCGAGGCCCTTGATGCGGGAGAGGTCATCCGGTCCGCCTGACGGAGTGGCGGGAGCGGCTGGAGATTCGACGACCGGCTCAGGGGCGACCACTGGCGCGGGCTTCGCTTTGGCCGCCGCTTTGGGTTTGGTTGCTGCTTTCGGCTTGGGCGCAGCTGCGGGTTTGGCCGCGGCCTTGGGCTTTGGTTCTGACTTTGGTTTGGGCTCGGCCTTGGCTTTCGGCGCGGACTTGGGTTTCGGCTCAGCCTTTGTCTTGGGTTTGGCGGGTGCCTTGGCCTTCGGCGCCTTCGCTGGCTTGGGTGCGGGCGCGCTGACGGGTTTGACGGCCGCCGGCGGGGGACTGGCAGGCGGTGCGGGACTGGGCGGCGGCGGGGCAGCAGCCACTTCCTTCGCGGCCCCGAGAGCAATCGCCTCGCCCATGCCGGCCATGATGTCCGGGCCAGTATCGGCCATCCGCGCAACAGTAACCGCGCTGGGTGCGTCAATCAGGGCCTGATTGCGCTGCGCGGGCGCTGCGCCTTCGTCCAGAGCATCAGGAGCGCGGTGGCGGACCCGGGTGCTCTTGCGGCCACGACCCCAGAGCCACCAGGCGACCAGCAGCGCCAGCACCAGAACCAGCGTGAAGGCCAGCCAGTTGGCCTCAATCAGCGGCACCACATCCTGCATAGACTATCTTCCTCGCCCGAACAGCAACCGCCCGGCCCCCAGCCCCAGCCCATAAGTCGCGGCGAGCATTCCTGCCAGCAGCGGCCAGGGCGCCGGATAACGCCCTGCCATCGCCGCGCCTGCGGCAATGACGCCAGTGGAGAACAATCCTGCCAGGATCAGGGTCAGACGGTGAGCTTGCACCGCGCCTCGTTAGCGGCCCCCACGCCGCGGTTCAACTTTGCTGCCGCATTAAAATCAGTGCGCTCGCGAGTGGGGCTTGGCCAAACCCGCCCGAGGCGACTAGAGTGCGATCAGAGGATAGCGCGCGATGCACCGCAATATCGATTGCAGCGATGCCGAATGGACGGCGCGGCAGGATCTGGCCGCCTGCTATCGCATCTTCGACTGGCTCGGCTGGTCCGAATGGATCTACAACCATATCTCGCTGCGAGTTCCAGGCGAGAACGGGGCCTTCCTGATCAATCCCTTCGGCCTGCTCTATTCCGAAGCCTGCGCGTCGAATCTCGTCAAGATCGATATCGACGGCAAAGTTCTCGATGGCAGTGCGCACCCGGTCAACCAAGCCGGCTTTGTCCAGCACAGTCACTTCCACCGCCATCTCGGCTGGGCTCACGCCATTTGCCATGTTCACACCACCGAAATCATGGCCGTATGCAGCATCGAAGGCGGATTGCAGCCCAGCAACTTCTACTCCGCCGCCTTTGCCGGGCAGCTTGGCTATCACGATTTCGAAGGCATCACCGTGCGCCCTGAGGAAGGTGAGCGGCTACGCGCCAATCTGGGTGACAAACGGGTGCTGATGCTGCGCAACCACGGCAGTGTCGTTCTTGCGGAGTCGATTGGCGAAATGCTGCACACGCAGTGGGCGCTGCAGCGCGCCTGCGAAATTCAGCTCGCCGCCCAATCCATGGGCCAGCCGCTGGTGATTGCGGACGAGGTCATTGCAGTGCATCAGCGCGACCTTGCCATGGGCATTCCAGCCGGCAGCATCGGCGCGGTCGGCTTTGAGGCATGGAAGCGCCAGATCGACCGGGCCGACCGCACCTGGCGGGATTGATCAACCCAAAAGCTCAGGACGAGCGGAGACAAAAGAAACGCGAATGCCAAGCCTGACTGTCAACGATCATCCGCTCGAATTCCGCATGGACCCCCAGACGCCGCTGCTCTGGGCACTGCGAGACGCGGCCAACCTGACAGGCACCAAATATGGCTGCGGCGTTGGCGATTGCGGCGCCTGCATGGTGCTGGTCGACGGGGAAGCCATCCGATCATGCATGATCTCGCTGGCCGAGGCGGAAGGACGGACGGTCGTGACGATCGAGGGTCTGTCACGCGACAGGTCTCACCCGGTGCAGCAGGCGCTTGTGGCCGAGCAGGCCATTCAGTGCGGTTTCTGCACACCGGGAATTGCCATGAGCGCTGCGGCCCTGCTTGCCCGCAATGCCGATCCAGCCGAGGCGGAAATCAAGGCGGCGATTCCCAATCTGTGCCGCTGCGGCGTTTACCCCCGGCTGGTGCGCGCGATCCAGCGCGCCGGACGCGCAATGCGCGACCTGGAAATCATCGACGCCGCCCCGCCGCCCGGGATTTCGCCAGAGCAGGCGGAGCGCGCCGTTCCCGCGATCAGAACTTCACCCGGGCAGTGATCCGCGCGTTGATTGGCTCGCCAGTAGCTATGTTGTTATCAGTGTGGGCGCTGGGGAAATAGCGCGCATCGGTCAGGTTCTCGACATTGAGTTGAAGGCTGAAATTGTCGCTGACGTCATAGAACAGTGCGGCATCCAGCCGCGTAAAGGCGGGCAGCCGCACCGCATTGCTGATCGTTGCGAACTGGCTTGACTGATGAACCAGTCCCAATGCGGCGGCGAAACGGCGAGTCACATTGTAGCGGGACCATGCCGAGAACTGGTCATGCGGAAGCTTGTCGAGTTGGCGTCCGGCAGGGGCTGCCGTCGTGGTTGTGCGGATTTCGCCCGTCTGGTGCGAATAGCCGAGGCTGGCCTGCCACTGGTCGGTAATGCGACCGGCCAGCGAGGCTTCGAAACCGCGAACCCGGCTGCTTCCGGTCAGCACGGGATTGCCCGTGAGCGGATCGGTTGCGCGGGTGTTTGAGCGGTCGAGCTGGAACAGGGCCGCCGTGAACCCCAGACTGTTCGTCACGTCCCATTTTACCCCCACTTCCAGATTGCGGAACTGTTCGGGCGCCAGCGTCTGGAGGTTGGCGGCAAGAGTGGTGAACTGGTCGCCAGTCTGGGGCAGGAAGCTCTTGGCATAGCTCGCATAAAGCGAAACACTGGCCACTGGCTTGACGATCACTCCGAAACGCGGCGACCACATGCCGTCTGTGCGGCCAGTCACTGCCGCATTGAACAGGTTGGTCGCCTCGATGCGAAACTGATCGTATCGCACACCGGCAATCAGCTGGACATGCTCGCCCAGTTCGATCTGGTCCTGCACGTAGGCCGACAAGGCGCGGACTTTCGAGCGGCTGGCGCTGCTGGCAATCCAGCTTGTTGCCGGCACAATAATGGTCTGGGCCAATGCAACGTCAACTGCAGCCGCTCCGGAAAATCGGGCATCGTCCCGGGAAGCAAAGGTGCTCTGGTTGCTGGCTTCCACGCCTGCGAGCAGTGTGTGGCCAATCGCGCCGGTCGCGCCCTTCCAGACCAGATTGGCCTGGCCGATCACGTTTTCGCGCTCGGTTGTGCTGCGATATCCCGAGAGGGAAACCAGCGTGCGGGCCGGATTGACGGCACCGGGCAGGATGTTGCCATAATATTTGTCGTAATGCGCATATTGGCCAATCAGTTGCAGCGACAGGCCTTCGCTGAGCTCGTGATCGATCCGGAACCGGGCGAGGTGTGCGGTTACGGAGCTCTGGTTGATCGTCGGATCGCCGAAGAAGGTGTTCTCGAACCCGGTGATGGGCGTGCCGCCGAACGATGGCACACCGCGATCGGTCGCGCGGCGGTCTTCGACGTATTCATAGGCCAGCGTCAGCGATGTACGTTCGCCGAGCCGCAATCCTGCAGTCGGTGCAACACCGATGAAATGGCCGTCATAAATGTCGCGGTGGTTCCGGAATTCCTCATAAGTGCCATTGAGGCGCAAGGCGGCGTTTGGCGACAGCGCGACATTTGCATCGCCAGCGATCGACCAGGCGCCAAAAGTGTCGCCGCTGGCGGTGGAGCTGGCTTGTGTGGTGTTGAGTTCGGGACTTTTGGATACACGGTTGACTATGCCGCCCCCGCCACCACGGCCGAACAGCAGAGCATTGGCGCCTTTGAGAACTTCGACGCGTTCTGTGTTGTAGAGCGAACGGTAATATTGTGCGTCGTCACGCAAGCCGTCGAGAAAGAAGTCCGCCGTGGTCGCCTGGCCGCGGATCACGATCTGATCGCGGTGGCCTTCTCCTTGTCCCAAGGTCACGCCGGGCACATAGCGCAAAGCATCGTTGAGCTGCTCGACAGCCTGATCGTCAAGTTGCTGGCGATTGATGGTGGTTACAGTTTGCGGGGTGTCGCGCAGCGGAGTTCCAGTCTTGGTTGCGCCTACATCGTCATGAATCCGCTCGCCATCAACGACGATCATTGGCGCCGCCTCGGCAGCCGCATCTGCGGCAAAAGCGGTAACGGCGGATTGGGGGTTGAGGGAGATAAAGGTTGCGGCGGACGCCATCAGAACGATTCGACTGGAAGGAAGCAACACGGACGATCCTTATTGATAATGATTTGCAATACGCCATTGTCGCTAATGCGAATCGCTCTCATTGACAAGGATCAAATTGCCGATCGTTCTCGGCCGCGCTAAAGCCGGACCAGTTCAGCCATGCAACCAAGGATAGCGAGCAGCATGAAAGCCACGATTTGGCACAATCCGGCCTGCGGCACATCGCGCAAGACTCTCGCAATTCTTGAGGAGACGCCTGGCGTGAGCGTGGAAGTGATCGAATATCTCAAGCATCCGCCCACCGCCGCCAAGCTTGCCCAGCTTTACGCCGATGCGGGAATCACGCCGCAACAAGGCCTGCGTCTGCGCGGAACCGACGCCGAGGAACGCGGCCTGCCACAGGCGGATGCGGCGGCTGTGCTGGCCGCCATGGAAGCCGATTCGCGGCTGATCGAACGGCCGCTGGTGGAAACCGACAAAGGTGTTCGCCTGTGCCGCCCGCAAGAGAAAGTTCACGAGATACTCTGAGGCGTAGAACAGCGTGCGGCTTGCATCGCAGAGCGAAATTTGCAAACGCCAGCACTTCGCATTTTTCAGCAACGATCCAGGCCTTACCCCCGCATGACCAGCACACAGCTTGCGCGTGAGGCGCTGTCACAGAAAGTGAAGCGCCGGATCAAGCGTGCACTTGGCCCCTGGGGCGTGTTTTTCGAAGGATTCCTGCGCCATCCGGTGATGGTCGGATCGATCATTCCCTCATCCCGCTATACCATCGATCGCATGCTTGGGCCTGTGCGCTGGGACGAGTGCAAGCTCTTCGTCGAATATGGCCCCGGAGTCGGCACATTCTGCCAGCCCGTGCTCGACCGGATGCGGCGCGATGGCACGCTGATCGTGATCGACACCAATCCGCTCTATATCGACTATCTGCGGGCCACCATTCGCGACAGCCGCTTTATCGCGGTGCTTGGCTCGGCGACGGACGTTGAGCAGATTGTTGCCGCCCATGGCCACGATCATGCCGATTATGTCCTTTCGGGCCTGCCTTTCACGACGCTGCCCGATGGCGTGGGTCCGGCCATCGCTGCGGCAACGCACCGGGTACTGCGGCCGGACGGAGCCTTCCTGGTCTACCAGTTCACGGCGCGCGCCCGTGATTTCATGGCCAGGCATTTCACCCAGATCGACCGCGATTTTGAATGGCGCAACGTGCTGCCCTGCCACTTGTTCTGGGGCTGGAAGGACGAGAGCGCGGCGGATTGACCGCCCGAGCCGGAAAGTTGGTGCCCCGTGGCTGATTTCACGCTCCCCGGTTTTGACCTCGATTTGTTCGTAGCTGCGACATTGGCCGAGGATCTGGGCGAAGGACTGCCCGGCGGCGGTCACGATGTGACCAGCGAAAGCGTTATCCCTGCCGATGCCCGGTTTTCCGGCGTGATGGACAGCCGCGATGCCATTGTGGTGGCCGGCCTGCCGCTTGCCGCCGCTTTCTTCCGCAAGCTCGATCCAGCGATGGACATCGAAATCCTGGTCAAGGAAGGCGAGACTGTTGCCGCCGGCAGCGACCTGATGCGCCTTGCCGGCAATGCCCGCGCCATGCTGACTGCCGAACGCAGCGCGCTCAACACCGTGCAGCACCTCTCGGGCATCGCGACGATGACGCGCCAATATGTCGATGCGATGGGAGGGCATGCCATCCTGCTCGACACCCGCAAGACCATCCCCGGCCTGCGGCATCTTGAGAAGTACGCGACCCGGATGGGCGGGGCGCAGAACCACCGCATGGGGCTGTGGGACGCGGCAATGATCAAGGACAACCACGTGGCCGTCGCGGGCGGCGTGGCGCAAGCGGTTTCGCGGGCGAAAGCAGCAGGCGTGAAGAACATCATCTGCGAGGTCGACAGCGTCAGCCAGATCGAACCGGCGCTCAGCGCAGGAGCCAGCCATCTGCTGCTCGACAATATGAGCCTGGACGAACTGCGCGAATCAGTGGCGCTGATTGCGGGCCGCGTGCCTTGCGAGGCATCGGGCGGCGTGCGGCTGGACACGATCGGCGCAATTGCCGCGACTGGCGTGACTTGTGTTTCGGTCGGCCGACTGACGCAGAGCGCCCCCGCGGCGGACGTCGGGCTGGATTTCACGCCCCTATGAAGCGACTGGCGTTGGGCATGCTTGCGGCTGCGCTTCCCGCTGCTGCGCACGCCCAGGCCTACCAATGCACCCTTCCCCAGCGGATCGATCCCCCGCGCGAACTGCGTCAGGATGGGCCCACACGCCGCGCAGTCATTTCGGGCTATACCCTGGCTGTCAGCTGGTCCCCGGAATATTGCCACAACGATACCCGCTCGATGCAATGTTCAGGGCGCAATGGCCGATTCGGGTTTGTGCTGCACGGCCTGTGGCCCGAATCGCGCAGCGGACCGCCGCCGCAGTGGTGCAGCCTCACCCCGCGGCCCTCGCCCGAGCTCATCCGCCGCAACCTGTGCATAACCCCGGTGCCCTGGCTGCTCGAACACGAATGGGCCAAGCACGGCAGCTGCATGGTGAAAAGTCCCGAGGCCTATTTCCGGGTCAGCAGCATTCTGTGGCGCTCGCTGCGCTGGCCTGATGCCGATCGCCTATCGCGCCAGGAAAACCTCACCGTTGGCGACCTGCGCCGGGCATTTGCGGCCAGCAATCCCGACTGGCGCGGCATCCGTGTTGGGGTGGAACTTGGCCGCAACGGCTGGCTCAGGGAAATGCGCCTCTGCTATGATCGCCGCTTCATGCCAGCCGATTGCGACCGGCGCGCTTTCGGGCCGCCTGATTCGGCGCCGCTGAAGATCTGGCGCGGTTTATAATCAGAGCCGCTTGCCCGCGAAGAATTGCCTGAGCAGTGCGGCTGCTTCGTTTTCGCCAATGCCGGGATAGATTTCGGGCCGGTGCAGGCACTGGTCCTGCTCAAACACGCGCGCGCCATGCTCGACCGCGCCGCCTTTGGCATCGCTTGCGCCGTAATAGAGCTTGCCGATGCGGGCATGGGCGATGGCCCCGGCGCACATGGCGCAAGGTTCCAGCGTCACCCACAGCTCGCAGCCGTCCAGCCGCTCGTTGCCAAGGGTCTGCGCGGCGGCGCGGATCGCCAGCATTTCGGCATGGGCAGTGGGATCGTGCATCGCGCGGGGCTGGTTATGCGCGGCGGCGATCACGAGGCCATCCTTCACCACGACTGCACCGACCGGCACTTCACCCGCCTGTTCGCCCAGCCGCGCATGGGCCAGCGCCTGTGTCATCGGATCGGGAAGTGGCCACTTCGTCATGCCGGCATGGGCTAGAGTCATTGTCTGAGTACGGCAAGGGCATCCGCCCTCGCCCTGCGGCACCGGCCCGCTCCCGTCCGAGGGGAACGGAAACGTCCGGGGGACATTTCCGCCGAAGGGGCCGGCCACCCATAGAATACCGTGCCGTGGGTGGCCGGGTGGGGGAGCGGGCCGGTGCCGCTTCTGCCGTCAGGCAGACAAAGGCCATCCTTGACCTTGCAAGGGTGAATCGCTATGCGCGCGCCTTCCCCGGAAACGGTGTTCCATTCTTGAAGCGAGTTTTGCCATGTCCCGCATTTGCGAACTGACCGGAAAAGGCCGCCAGGTCGGCCACAACGTCAGCCACGCCAACAACAAGACCAAGCGCGTGTTCCTGCCCAACCTGCAGAACGTCACGCTGATGTCGGAAGCGCTCGACCGCAGCTTCAAGTTCCGCGTTTCGGCCAATGGCCTGCGCTCGGTGGAACATGTCGGCGGGCTGGACAACTGGCTGGCCAAGACACCGGAAGCCAAGCTTTCGGCCAATGCCGTCAAAGTGAAGCGCGAGCTGGCCAAGAAGGCCGCTGCCTGATATTTGCGAACCGGCGGCCGGTGGTCAACCAGCCGCCAAACGCTGTCCCCTTACGGATATTTCATCTGGATCCGCGTGGTAAGGCCACTGCGCGGCACGCTCAGCCGTACCGACCGGAATGACGGCAGGCCGACCAGCGTCGGCGGATTGTTGGAAAAGCCATAGCCTTCGGCCGGCAGTCCAATGCCCGTGCGGTCAAATTTCTGATTGGCATTTTCATCGTGATAGAGCGCAATGGCGTAGACGCCCGGCGCTGGCACGAAGATGCAGCCCGTTGTCGTGCCGGCATTGGCGTTTACCCGGCCCACGTAGAGTGAGCCGCGCGAGACGAGGAATTTGCGCGGATTGTCGGCATAGAGGGTAATTGCCAGCAGACCGTTGCCATTGCGCATTCCCTGAGCCGAGACATTGAGCCAGGTGCTGCTTGGCGTGCCGGTGCATCCCGGCGGCGGGCTGGGGTCGGCCGATGCCCCCGAAAGGGCCAATGGCGCGGCAAGGGCTGCAGCAACTGCTGCGAATCCCGCAGCACGAAAACGTCTCTGGAAAACCATGGGGCGTTATTTTCCTGAATGAAAGGGGATGTCGATTCGGCAGCCTGGCGAATAATTAAGTGCCTTTTCAGCTATTTATCGACTTTCTTATAAGGGCTTGGCTACTATTCGCTGGTGAATAGAGCGTGAATTGGGCGAAATTGGGTCAATCCGCTGGCTCGCGATTGGCAGCGCTGGCCAGGCAACCATTGTCGAAATTGAAAATCAGGTCCGCAATTTCCTGCAAGGCGCCGCGGTGCCCGATGATGAGGACAGTCAGCTGCCCGCGGAGCTTTGCCACGGCTTGCGCGATGGCGGCATCATTGTCGCTGTCGAGCGCGCTGGTGGCCTCATCGAGAATGAGCAGGTCTGGCGAGCGCAGCAGCGCGCGGGCGAGCAAAATGCGCTGGCGCTCGCCGCCCGAAAGTCGCTGCCCGCCCTCGCCAACGGCAGTATCTAGACCCTCCGGAAGCGCGCGTACGAACTGCGCGGAGGCATCGTCCAGTGCCCGAAATAGACTTTCATCGGATGCGCCTGCCTGGGCCCAGTGAAGATTGTCGCGGATGGTACCGTCAAACAGCACGGGATCCTGCTGCACATAGGCGACGCGCGCCCGCCAGGCACGACGACGGCCCCCTTCCAGCCGCACACCGTCGATAGCCACAGTGCCATCATCGGGCGAAATCAGGCCGCCCACCAAGTCGGCAAGGGTGCTCTTGCCCGCGCCCGACGGCCCCGTGACCAGCGCAATCCGCCCGGCTGGGATCGCCAGCGAAACGTTCTGCAGCACCGGCTCAGCACGGCCGGGAAAGCGGACGGTGACGCCTGTGAGCGTGATGGCCTTGGCGAATGGCGGCGGCGCGAGTGCGGCAGCATCATCCTCGCGAGCCGCCTCAGCCTCTGCAATCAAGGCGAGCGTGCGGTCCATTGCCGGATGGCAATGCGCCCAAGTCTGCCAGTTCAGTTGCAGCGAGCCCAGCAGCGGCAAGGCGCGGGCGAACATGGCGGCAATTGGCAGGATCGTGACGGGGCTCGCTAGTTTCCAGACAATGGCCGCCCAGACACAGGCCGCCAGCACAAGGCTGCCCACAACCTGAATGCCTGCCTGCCCCAACCCGCTTTGCATCAGGAAGTTGCGCTGGGCCGCCCGCAGGCTTGCGAAGCCTTGCTTGAGTTCGCTGACGACTTCGCCTTCTTTGCCGAAGCTCTTGATGACCCTGAGCGCCCCCAGCCCCTGGTGAACAGAGGAGAAAACCTGGCTGTGGGCCTTGCTCATCTCTTCACCCAACGACCGCGCATTGCTGCGCAGCCGGCGATAGGCCAGCAGCAACACCAACCCGGCAAGACCCATGCCCAGCGCTATACGGGGCGAGAGGGCGAGTGCGGCAAGGCCCACGCCCCCCAGCGTCACGGCAATTGCAATACCTGCGACTGCCTGATTGATCGCTGTCCCAACCCGGTCGACCTCGCTGATCAGCAAGCTGGCATTGTCACTCTGACGCATGGCCGCGAGCACCCGCCAGTCGCAGCGCAGGAGGGCATTCCATGCGCGCGCGCGCAAATCATCGACGATCGAGACCTCGAAGCTCTGGCCAAGCAGCGTGCGCGCTTGCATCACTGCTGCGCGCAGGACTGCAAGCGAAACGAATATGACAAGCAGTGGCCCTGGACTGACAGGCACTCCCAGCGAGACCAGCCAGCGTGGGATGCTGCCTGCATGGCCCAGGCCTCCACCCATGCCTTGCCCCGATTCGCCCAGCGCTACCAGCATCGGCGCCAGCAGCATCAGCCCGATGCTCTCGGTCGCGGCGACCCCTATCATTGCCAGCGCAAGACCGGTTGCCAGCCAGCCATGGCGGCGCAGCTCGAATATGCGTAAAGGCGGGGCGAGTTGCATTGGTCTGGACAGGCCATGCCGCTCCCCGCCCGTCGCGTCAATCGCACGGCCTGACGCTGCATTTTCGGCAATACAAGCCATAGCGTGTGGAAAACACGGGGAGCCGCTTGTGGCTACAACAGGTGGTGTCTAAGCGCAGAGGTGACCATGTCTGCACCACTCATTTCACCATCGATTCTGTCGGCCGATTTCGCGCGGCTCGGCGAAGAAGTGCGCGCGATCGATGAGGCGGGCGCCGACTGGATCCACGTCGATGTAATGGATGGCCATTTCGTTCCGAATATCACAATCGGACCGGCAGTGGTGAAAGCCCTGCGGCCCCACAGCGCCAAGCCTTTCGACGTCCACCTGATGATCACCCCGGTAGACCCCTATCTCGAGGCATTCGCTGAGGCTGGCGCCGATATCATCACCATCCATCCCGAAGCCGGTCCGCATGCCCACCGCACCGTGCAGGCCATCAAGGCGCTGGGCAAGCAGGCGGGAATCTCTCTCAATCCCGCGACGCCGGCCAAAATGCTTGACTACCTCATCGAGGAGATCGACCTTGTCCTGGTGATGAGCGTCAATCCCGGTTTCGGCGGGCAGAGCTTCATCTCCAGCCAGCTCAAAAAGATCGAAGCCGTGCGCAAGATGATCGACAAGACAGGGCGTGACATCCGGCTTGAGGTCGACGGCGGTGTGGACCCTGCCATCGCGAGCCGCTGCGTTGCGGCTGGTGCCGACGTCCTGGTGGCCGGCACGGCCGCTTTTCGTGGCGGGTCCGGCAGCTATGCGGCAAATATTGCCGCCCTGAAAGGCGAGGGCTAGGCGATGGTCGATGCCGCGATGCGCGATTCCAGCCGACTGGATTCCGACGTTGCGGCGCCTGCGATTGGCGGAGGTGCCCCTGCCATTCCCCTCGGCGCGGGCGATGAACAAGGCTTGATCGAAACCGATACGGTCTCGCCTGGCGAACTGGTCGAGCCGGGCCGCGCGTTGGCGATTGCCGACTTCGCCCCGCCTGCCGTGGGCGCAGGCGAACGGCTGATCCGCATGGCCTACCGCGCCGGCATCCCCGGCTCGCTGCTGACCATGCCCTTCGGCCGCAAGTCCCGGCCGCGAATCCTGGCCGCAGTGGTCAATCCGCTGCGCGGCGATGCCGCCTCGGGCAAGGCGCTTCGTGCCGGGCATTTTCTGGTGCACGGTGTGAAGCTTGCCATTTCGCAGGCCGATTTCCGCGGCGCGGCGCGCATGACCCCGCCCTTTGAGCGCGTGGTGCACAGCTTTTCCTGGCTGGACGATCTCGATGTCAGCGGCCCGCGCGATCAGGTCTCGCCCGTTGCCGCCCGGCTGCTGACGGCTTGGCTGGAAGCCAATCCCAAGGCCCCGAGCCGCGCGGGCAAGCTCCCCGCCTGGCTGGTTGGCAATGCCGGCACGCGCGTGCTCAACTGGCTGGTTCATGCGCCGCTGATGTTTGCCGCGGATGACCGCGCCTTGCGCAAGCGCGTACTCGCCGCGCTTGACGATACGGCGCGCTGGCTGGACCGCAACGTCGGCAAGACAGACGACCGACTGGACGAAGTGGCCGGCTGGTGCGGCATTGTCGCCGCCGGTCTCCTGATGGCCGACGGCAAACCGCGGCGGCTGTTTGGCGAGGCCGGGCTGGTTCGCGCCCTGGGCGAACTGGTCGGCGATGACGGCGGCGTCCTGTCGCGCAGTCCGCTGGCGCAGATGGAAGCGATCGCCCTGCTGGTCAAATTGCGGTCCTGCTACCGTGCGGCGGGCCGCGAACCATTGGCGGCACTGGAAACCATGCTGACCCTGCTGGTCCCGCCGCTCCTTTCGCTCACCCACGGCGACGGATCGCTTGGCAGCTGGCAAGGATCCTGGGCGATCAATGCAGAGACTATCGCCACGCTGGTCGAGGCCAGCGGCGTGCGCACCCGGCCGCTGCGCGATGTCCGCCAGTGGGGCTACCAGCGCATTGCCGCGCAGAAATCGATCCTCCAGTTCGACGCTGCCCCGCCCCCGCTCGCCCGTCACGCCCGCTATGGCAGTGCGGCGACGCTGGCGTTCGAATTGAGCCACGCGGGTGAACGCATTGTCGTCAATTGCGGCGGCGCCGCCTGTGCTGGCGGTCTGGTTCCTGTTCGCCTCGAACAAGGCCTGCGCGCAACCGCGGCCCATTCGACGCTCGTGCTCGACGATGCCAATTCGACTGCTGTGCTGCTCGGCGGCGCCATCGGTTCCGGGGTCAGCGAAGTCGAAGTTGACCGGCGCGTGATCGAGGCTGACCGCGCCTCGCGCAGCACCGGCCTCGGCGCCACCCGCGTCGAAGCGAGCCACGATGGCTATGGGCAGCGATACGGACTGGTGCACCGCCGCATCCTGATCCTGCGCGACGATGGCACCGAACTGCGCGGCGAGGACTTGCTCGTGCCCAATGGCCGCAAGGGCAAGCGCGGCAAAGTCGCCTATGCCATTCGCTTTCACTTGGGCCCCGATATCGAGGCCCGTCTCAGCGATGACGGCAAGGGCGCGGGCCTCGCGCTGTCGGATGGCAGTTTTTGGCAGTTCCGCGCGAGTGAAGGCGATATTACGATAGAAGACAGCATCTGGGTCGATGGCCAGGCGCGGCCTGTGCCGATCCAGCAATTGGTCCTGCAGGGGCTGGTATCGCGCGGCGGGGGGAATTTCTCCTGGCTGCTCAAGAAAATGGGGTAGTTTCACAGTGAGCGAAGTTGTTATCCGCCGGGCGCTGCTTTCGGTGTCCGACAAGGCTGGGCTTGTCGATCTGGGCAAAGTGCTGGCGGCACGCGGAGTCGAACTGGTGTCGACGGGCGGCACGGCCAAGGCACTGCGCGAGGCGGGCCTCACGGTGATGGATATCTCCGAGCTGACCGGGTTCCCCGAGATGATGGACGGCCGGGTCAAGACATTGCACCCCAAAGTGCATGGCGGATTGCTTGCAGTGCGCGACGATGCCGAACATGCCAAAGCCATGGCCGACCACGCAATCGGCGCTATCGATCTGGTTGTCGTCAATCTCTATCCGTTCGAGGCGACTGTCGCGAAAGGCGCCGGGCGCGACGAAGTGATCGAGAATATCGATATCGGCGGCCCCTCGATGGTGCGCAGCTCGGCGAAGAATCATGCCTATGTCACGATTGTCACGGATCCATCCGACTATCCCGGCCTTATCGCCGAAATGGAAGAGACCGGCGGCGCAACCCGGCTGGCCTTTCGTAAGCGCATGGCCGCCCGCGCATTCGCCCAGACCGCCGCTTACGATTCGATGATCGCGCAGTGGTTCGCCAGTGTCGATCAGGGCGAGACTTTCCCTGAGCTGGTCAGTGTTCAGGGCCGGCGCGTGACCGAACTGCGCTATGGCGAAAATCCGCACCAGCAGGCTGCGCTATACACGCCCGTGGGTCCGCATATTTCCGGCATTGCCCAGGCCCAGCAAATCCAGGGCAAGGAGCTTTCCTACAACAACTACAACGATGCCGACGCGGCTTTCGAACTTACTGCCGAGTTCAAGGGGCAGGCGCCCGCCGTGGTCATTGTCAAGCACGCCAATCCTTGCGGCGTCGCCCAGGCGCCGAGCTTGCTCGAAGCCTGGCAAGGCGCGCTGGCCTGCGATGACGTGTCGGCCTTCGGCGGCATCGTGTCCGTCAATACCCGGCTCGACGGCGCGACAGCCGAAGCCATCTGCCAGATCTTCACCGAAGTCGTCATTGCCCCCGATGCCGACGAAGATGCCCGCGCCATTTTCGCGAAGAAGAAAAACCTGCGCCTGCTGCTGACGGGCGAGCTGCCCGATCCGCGCCGCAGCGGCTTGCTGGTCAGGCAGATTACCGGTGGGCTGATCGTGCAGACGCGCGACAATGGCGCCATTACCCCTGCCGATCTCAAGGTCGTGACCAAGCGCGCGCCGAGCGAGCAGGAACTGAAGGACTGCATGTTTGCCTGGACCGTCGCCCGCCACGTCAAGTCCAATGCCATTGTCTATGCCAAGGACGGCATCACTGCCGGAATAGGCGCAGGGCAGATGAACCGCCGCGATTCCTCGCGGATTGCTGCTATGAAGGCGGCTGAAGCGGCGGAAAAATTTGGCTGGCACAGCGCCCGCACTGTCGGCAGTGCAGTGGCCTCTGACGCCTTCTTCCCTTTCGCCGACGGCCTGCTTGCAGCTGCCGAAGCAGGGGCCACAGCCGTGATCCAGCCTGGCGGGTCGATCCGCGACGAGGAAGTGATCGCGGCCGCCGACGAGCAGGGGCTTGCCATGGTGTTCACCGGAATGCGCCATTTCAAGCACTGATCGTTCAATCAGTTCATCGTAAGCAAACCTCGCTTAATCGCTTCGAGGCTGCGAGGGTAGCTTTGTTCACTGGACGGTAAGGACATTTCGCGTCTTTGGCTGCTGCACCGCAACAATTGGGCGAATCGCCGGAAATTTATACGACCATGGGCCTGTTCAAACCTGATCTTTTCCGCTCGCTGGCTCTTGGCTTCCTTGCCGGGGCAGTGCTGGTTTTCTCGGCTCTTGGCATCAATCCCAGCGAGGACCTTGCACAAGGCGTTGCTCCCGCAGCAGAGGCAGCACCCGCAAGGTGACGATCTTGGCGCGCAACTGGTGATCCGCGCCGCTGCCCTTGCAATTTGCCTGACTGCCACTGTTGTGGCCGCGCCGACCATTGCCGCCGAACGCACTGTTCTCGCTCCCGTCGCGGCCCGGCCTGCCACCGAACTCCCCGGCCTGAAGACCGCCATTTTCGCTGGCGGCTGCTTCTGGGGCGTCGAAGGCGTTTTCAGCCACGTCAACGGCGTCGTCAGCGCGGTGTCCGGCTATCATGGCGGAACGCGCGCGAAAGCCGATTACGAGCAGGTCAGTTCTGGCACGACAGGCCATGCCGAGGCCGTGCGAGTGACGTATGATCCCGCCAAAGTGCGCTATGACGAATTGCTGCGGATTTTCTTTTCAGTGGTCGCGGATCCCACCACGCTCAATCGGCAGGGACCGGACGAAGGGCGCCAATATCGCTCTGCAATTGTGCCGGCGAGTGAAGTGCAACGGCAAGTCGCCAGTGCCTACCTTGCCCAGCTTGGCGCATCGCGGCTGTGGCATTCACCGATCGTGACTCGCATCGAGCGCCAGTTGCGCTTCTTCCCGGCAGAATCCTATCATCAGGACTTCATGGCCAAGAATCCCCGGCATCCCTACATTCTCACGTGGGATGTAGCCAAGGTTCAGGCGCTCCAGCGGCTGTTTCCGACTAATTACAAGGCCAGCTTCACCTCTGGCTAAGCAGCGCCTATGGTGGCGCGCATGAGCGGCCATAAACATCATGAACATTCAGGCGACGGCCTTGTCTCGGCCGCGCGGCTGGCCCTGACTGAGTCCGGCGAGCTCTGGACGGACATGCGCGCCGACGTTTTCGATGCACTCGTGGCGCAGGAGCGGCCAGCCTCCGCCTATGATATCGCCGACAGTGTCTCGCGGCGGCGCGAGAAGCGGGTTGCGGCCAACAGCGTCTATCGCATTCTCGATCTTTTCGTGCGGACCAATCTGGCGCGGCGGGTCGAAAGCGCCAATGCCTATGTCGCCAACAGCCACCCCGGATGCCAGCACGACTGCATTTTCCTGATCTGTGACAGCTGCGGCAAGGCAGTGCATCTCGATGACGACAGATTGACCGGCGCTCTGGTCAGTGCGGCACAAGGCGCGGGCTTCGCCCAGATCCGCCCTGTCGTCGAATTGCGCGGGCATTGCGCGGACTGCTCCTGAGCGACTGTTGCCGGCTGACCACGGCTCGGGATATTCGGGCAGGTGCAATCGACATGGTCTGAGGCCAAGTGTAAAGGCAGGGCATGAGCCAGCCGCCCCATACCCCCCTATTGGACCAGGTACCGACGCCTGTTGAGCTTCGCGGACTTGCGCCTGGCCAGCTGCGTGCATTGGCGGACGAGCTTCGCGCGGAGACGGTGTCGGCGGTGTCGGTGACGGGCGGTCATCTGGGTGCGGGTTTG
>Ga0075370_10000032_pt1 | contig 44839 bp, 43 predicted proteins | sample EndMethybrTD3035_FD_71398 | JGI IMG/M metagenome (GOLD analysis project Ga0075370, IMG submission 71398) | Populus endosphere microbial communities from Tennessee, USA - Endosphere MetaG P. TD hybrid TD303-5 | ecosystem: Host-associated > Plants > Roots > Endosphere | place: USA: Tennessee... | reverse complement strand
CACATCGTCATGCAGGAGAGTGGCAGTGTGAATGAATTCGACTGCGGCGGCGAGCTTGTGATGACGAGTGCCGTGATAGTCACACAGCTCTGCGCCCGCGATGGTCAGCATCGGGCGCAGGCGCTTGCCACCTCCTGAAATCAGATGCCCTGCAAGCGCCGGGATAAGCGGAATTTCGCTCTGCATCCGGTCAAGGATAACGGCATTGACGCTGTTCATCCCCGGCGCGGTCAGCGCCAGCATCGGGTTGATCGAAGCGTTTGCGCTTCGCGGCCGCAAAGGGACGATTTCGGCAGTCATGATTTCAGCGCATTGCCCGCTCGGGCGCGGAAGGCAAGTGCAAAGCGGACAATGGCAATATGCAAATTGTCATGCTAGCCGGGCAAAATGACTGACCCTGCTCCCGCTTCCGATCCCACGCTCGCCGGCTACCGGGCAAGCATCGACAACATCGATGCCGCGCTGATTCATATGCTCGCGGAACGCTTCCGCATCACCAAGGCGGTGGGAACGTACAAGGCAGCAAATAACCTTCCGGCATCGGACCCCGCCCGTGAAGAGCGCCAGATCGCAAGATTGCGTGCTCTTGCAGCAGATGCACAACTCGATCCTGATTTTGGCGAGAAATTCATCCGCTTTGTGATCGACGAAGTGATCCGTCACCACGTCAAGGCCAAGAACGGCGACTAAGCCGGGCTAGATAGAAAGTTGGCGCCCCAGCCAGGGTGGCCGAGGCGCCAGACTTCCTGACGATAATTTACTTGCCGGCAGAGCCGATGATCAGGCCAATCAGACCGCCAGCGATGGCTGCCATCACGATGTCGCCATTGTTATCGCGGTAATAGCGATAGCCAGGGCGCGGAGCCGGAAGACCGTAGTAGTCATAATTGCTGACTACGTAGGCACGGTTGCGATAGTTAGGGTAATACTGCCCCACGCGCCAGCGGCCGTCATATCCGTCGTAGCCGTAGTTGCCACCATAGTACGACCACTGGCGACCACGTTGGTCTCTCCAGTGATGACGTCCGTGATCACGGCGGTCGTGACGGCCCCACTGATCGCGGCGGTCATTACGGTCCCACTGGTCAGGGCGGCCATCACGGTCACGGTCGCGGTTCCATTCGACACGATCGGGACGACCATCACCGTCGCTATCGCGCCAACGGTTCTGCGCCTGCGCCGGAATTGCAGTCGCCAGAGTGCTAAGCGCTGTCAGCGCGGCAACTGTGGCGGTGATAGACTTCTTCATTGTCTTTCTCCTTCTGTGCGCGGGCGGCGACGCCCATTCGCGACAAAGGGGAAACCGTGCAGCCAGGGCAGGAGTTGCATTAACATGAGACAACGCGGCAGAGCGTTCCCCCCCAGCGACAGCCCGAAGTTAAGCCGCGCTTATTCTGGGCAACTTCAGTTTGACCAGCAGCCCGCCAAGATCCTCGCTTTCGCCCAGTTCAACTGAGCCGCCGTAAATCTCCGCCACATCGCGAACAATGGCAAGGCCAAGGCCCGTCCCGGGCTTGCCCGTGTCCAGCCGCGCCCCCCGGTCGAAGATGCGCGTGCGCTCTTCCTCGGGAATGCCCATGCCGTCGTCTTCAACCCACACTTCGCACCAGTCCGGGTCGCCGTTCTGGACGATCGTGACAAAGACAGACCCGCCGCCATATTTCGCGGCGTTTTCGATCAGGTTGCCCAGAATTTCATCGAGATCCTGCCGTTCGATGGCAACCAGGGCTGTCTTGTCGCCATCGAGATCGAAGCGCGTCTTCTCGTAGAGGCGGGTGACGGCACGCAGCACGGCTTCGACACTTTCCCACACGCTGGCTCGCGAAAGACCGATTGCGCGGCGGCCAACAGCGCGTGCACGCGCCAGATGGTGGTCCACTTGCCGCCGCATGACAGCGGCCTCGCGGATGACGGTATCAGCGAGGTCCGGAGCCTTGGCCGTTGCGGCATTCATCACGACAGTCAGCGGGGTTTTCAGCGCATGGGCGAGATTGCCGGCATGGGTGCGCGCTTCTTCCGCCTGTCGCTCGGTATGCGCAAGCAGGGCGTTCAGTTCTTCGACCATTGGCTGGACTTCGAGCGGCAACGGCTCTGTCACGCGGTTGGTGCCCGTGGTGCGCATCTGCTTGATTGCGCGCCTCACCCGCCGCAGCGGGCCCAGACCATACCAGGTCTGCAAGGCGGCCATGATGAACAGACCGAGACCGAGAATGATGAAACTGTACGCCAGGATCGCGCGGGTCCGGGTGATCTGTTGATCCAGGTCAGCCCGGCTGGCTGCGACGGCAAATTGCCACTTGGTTTCACTGCCGGGCAGGATGATCGACCGCTCCATGATGCGCAGCGGCTCGTCGGGCCGCTGGGCACTGTCAAAGACATGGGGCTGGCTGTCGAAATGGCCGCCGGGCAATGGCAGGTTGCCATCCCAGAGCGAGCGCGAGGCGAAATCCTCGTGTCCCTTGCCCCGTATCAGCCAGTAGAGCCCGCTGTTGGGCTCAAGAAAGCGCTGGTCGCCAAGCGGGCGATTGAAGAACACCTCCCCGTCCGGTCCGATCTCGGCCGAGCCGACCATGCCGGTCAGCATATAGCCCAGCTGTTCGTCAAAATTTCGGGTTATCAGACTGGTCAGCGTGCGATCCAGTGCAAAACCGCCGACTGTCAGCAGGACAATGATCCATCCGGCCGCGATCAGCATGATCCGGGTGGAAAGCGAGCCGGTGTGCGGCGGCGACGGTGGCGGGCCCGGTTCCGCGTCCAAGGGCATGGTTAGCCCTCCACTCTCACCCCGTTGGTCCCGAGCCTGCCGAATAACTGCACTTCTTCGCTACCTCGCAAGGAATAACAGCCCTTCGGCAGGCGCAGGGCAAACGGACTGGCGCAAATCAGCCGCGGCTACCCGCAGCCGGGTCATCCAGGCTGTAGCCAAGGCCACGGATGGTCGTGATCACATCGGCACCCAACTTCTTGCGAATGCGCGTGACAAAGACCTCGATGGTATTCGAATCGCGATCAAAATCCTGATCGTAGATGTGCTCGATCAGCTCAGTGCGGCTGACTACCTTGCCTTTGTGATGGAGCAGGTACGACAACAGCTTGTATTCCTGCGCCGTCAGTTTGACGGGCTCTCCATCCAGCGTAACCCGGCCCGAGCGCGTATCCAGCCGCACGTCGCCGGCGGTCAGCTCGCTCGAAGTGTTGCCCGAGGCGCGGCGGATCAGCGCGCGCAGGCGGGCAATCAGTTCTTCGGTCTGGAACGGTTTTGCGAGGTAATCATCGGCCCCGGCATCGAGCCCGGCAACTTTGTCCGACCAGCTGTCCCGCGCAGTGAGCACCAGCACCGGGAACTTGCGCCCCTCCCTGCGCCACATGCCCAGCACAGTCAGCCCATCAATCTCGGGCAAGCCCAGATCGAGGATGACGGCGTCATATTCCTCGGTGCTGCCCATGAAATGGCCGTCCTCGCCATCCGTCGACAAGTCGACCGCATAGCCAGTCTGTTCGAGAGTAGTCTTGAGCTGTTTGCCGAGAGTAGGTTCATCCTCGACGATCAGGATGCGCATGTAGTTCGTTCCCTTTGCCGCCTCGAGAGCGATTGCCTGTCACATGGGGCGAAAGCCACCAAGCGTCAAGCAAGCCGCCGCTTGCGGTGCACTGGCAGTGCGCGCCTAACGTTTCTGGTCAAGCACACCGCCCGAACGGGCATCGACATCGACGAAGACCACCCGGCCATCGCGGATGAATTTGAGGCGATAGGCCATGGCGGCGGGGTCGTATTCGGGTCCAAGGTATTGCATGCCGGGCATGGTCGGCAGCACGCGCTGCTCGATCTCGCGCAGCGAACGGACATTTCCGGCGCGCATTTCCTTGCGCACCTGCGTCTGTTCGCCGCTCGGCTGGGCAAATGATGTAAGGGCGGGAACGGCGAGTGCCGCAAAGGCAATAACTAGGGCGGGCAAATGCTTCATGATGCAGCGATATCTAGCAAGCAGGCTTGAACAAGGCGTGAATACCTCATTCGGCGCGCAGCCGGGCAATGTGGGCCGCGCGGATCGCGGCAGTGATCGGACCTGGACTCCCAGAGCCAATTGCGTGTCCGTCCACTTCGACAACCGGCAGAATCAGCATGCCCGCCGCCGACACCAATGCCTCCCGCGCCTGCAACAGCTCCTCGGGCGTGACCGGCCTCTCTTCAACCGCGAGGCCAAGTTCCGCCGCGATTTCCAACAGCGGGATGCGGGTCGTGCCCGGCAGCACGCCGTGATCGACCGGATGCGAAACCAGCACGCCGCGCGCATCGATAATATGCGCGTTCATGCTCGAGCCTTCGGTGATGTGGCCGTTTTCCAACAGCAGGACGTCGTCCACCCCGGCAGCGCGTGCTTCCTGCTTCATCAGCACGGCATAGAGCAGCTGCGTGGTCTTGGCGGTTCGCAGGTGCCAGCGCATGTCGGGCCTTAGTATGACACGCAGGCCCCGGACGGCGCGCGGATCGTCGATCAGCGCCATTGCCTGGGTGAAGGCGATCCGCGTGGCGGGCAGCGGCTCCGACGTCAGGAAAGCGCGGTCACCGCTGTTTCCCGCCGTGACCTGGATATAGACCAGTCCCTCACTGAGGCCATTTCGGCAGATCAGTTCGGCCAACAAGGGAGCCCAATCCGTATGATCGCGGATCGCGGCCATCCGCAGCGAATTTGCCAGCCGCGCTGCATTGCGCGGCCATGTCGGCAGCCTCCCCCCGATCACCGGGGCCACTTCATAGACGCTCTGCGAAAACAGCAGCCCCCGGTCGAAGATGGAAATGCGCGCCTCCGCTTCGGGAAGCCATTCGCCATTGAGCCAGACCGTGCGCATGCCCCACCCTCACTCTGCCCTCGCCGCTTGTCAACGCGCGCACGCCACCCTAGTGCGCGGCCACCATGGCCGCCGCACCAATCCTCAGCTGGGAAGACCTGGGCCTGATACAGGGCTCTGGCTGGCTGTTCCGCGGCCTTGATCTCCACATCGGCCCGCGTGACCGTCTGGCGCTGATTGGTCGCAATGGCGCCGGCAAGACCACGCTGCTGCGCCTGATTGCCGGCCTGGTCGAGGCAGACAAAGGCAAGCGTTCCATCCAGCCGGGCACCAGAGTCGTGGTGCTGGAACAGGACCCGTTCTTCACTGGCTATGCGACCTTGCTCGACTTCGCGCTGCACGAACCGGGCGCCCCGCCCCGCCACGAAGTGGAGGCGATTGCCGGCCAGCTCGGCATTGACCTGTCACGCGACGCGGAAAGCGCCAGCGGTGGCGAGAGGCGCCGCGCTGCCTTGTGCCGCGCGCTCGCTTCCGAGCCCGATCTTCTACTGCTCGACGAGCCGACCAATCACCTCGATCTCGCCGCGATCGACTGGCTGGAGGACTGGCTGGGTCGATACAAGGGCGCATTTGTCGTCATCAGCCACGACCGCACGTTCCTGACCCGCCTGACCAGGGCAACGCTGTGGCTCGACCGGGGGGCGCTGCGCCGCAAGGAAGTGGGCTTTGGCGGATATGAAGCCTGGGAAGACGCTGTCTACGCCGAAGAAGCCCGCGCGGCCGACAAGCTGGATGCCAAGCTGAAGCTGGAGGCGCACTGGCTGGAGCGCGGCGTCACTGCCCGGCGCAAGCGCAATCAGGGGCGGCTCGAAAAACTATGGGAAATGCGGGCACAGCGCGCCGCCATGCTCAGTCCGCAAGGCGCGGCGAAGCTGAAACTGGCGAGCGATGACAGCAAGACCAAGGCTGTCATCACCGCGGACAGGGTCACCAAGGCATTCGGCGACCGCAAGATCATTCGTGACTTCTCCTTGCGGATCCAGCGCGGAGACCGCATCGGCGTGGTCGGCGCGAATGGATCGGGCAAGACCACTTTGCTGAAACTGCTGACCGGCGAACTCGAGCCGGACGAAGGCACGGTCACGCTCGCCAAGACGCTGCAAGGCACGGTGATCGACCAGCAGCGCAGCCTGATGAGCCCAGAAAAGCGCGTGCGCGACATTCTGGCCGAAGGCGGAGACTGGGTGGACGTGCGCGGGATCCGCAAACACATTCAGGGCTATCTCAAGGACTTCCTTTTCGCCCCCGATCTGGTCGACGCCAAGATCGGCACGCTTTCGGGTGGCGAGCGCAGCCGGCTTTTGTTGGCCCGTGAATTCGCGCGCAAATCGAACCTCCTGGTGCTCGACGAGCCGACCAATGATCTCGATCTCGAAACGCTTGACCTGCTGCAGGAAGTGATCGCCGATTACGACGGCACGGTGCTGATCGTCAGCCACGACCGCGATTTTCTTGATCGCACGGTGACGATCACGCTGGGACTAGATGGCAGCGGCAAAGTGGATATCGTCGCGGGCGGCTATGCCGACTGGGAAGCCAGGCGGAAGAAAATCGCGCCGAAGGCTCTCAAGCCTCCCCTCCCGCTTGCGGGAGGGGCCGGGGGAGGGTCTGTTAAGGATGGTGCAGTTAACACGCCCTCCCCTAACCCCTCCCGCAAGCGGGAGGGGAAGAAATTGTCCTACAAAGACCAGCGCGACTACGACCTGCTCCCCACCCGCGTGGAAGAACTCACCGCCCAGATCGCCCGCGACGAGGCCGCACTGTCAGACCCGGCGCTTTACACTCGCGACCCGGCAAAGTTTGCCGCGCTGACCAAGGCGATCGAGGCGGCCCGGGCGGAGAAGGATGCAGCTGAGGAGCGCTGGCTAGAGCTGGCGGAAATGATGGAGCAATAGCGTCGTCCCGGGCTGGACCCAGGACCGGTGGCCCATAAGCTGGACACCCATGGAAAACGGCGGCTACGTCTGCATTCTGCCCGGGACGACGTTTCAATCACCCCACCCGGTAAAATCCCGCCACCCTGTCCAGCGCAAGTCCCAACACCAGCTTGCCGCTGCGTGCGGGCCACCCGAGCCCCTTTTCCGCCTCGGGCAGCCCCTCGCCCGCGCAAACCACGCGCCACAGCACATCGGCCAGCCCCGGCCCCGCGGCAGCAATGGCTCCGTCAAAGCGGGCCTTGGCGGCCATTTGTCGTTCGGTCGCATTGAGCCCTCGGTCTGTCCCCGAACCTTTGACCCGCACGACATCCCAGCGCATCGTAACGCCCGGCGCGATCGCGGCGCGTTCCCAGTCCGCGCGCAGGCGTTCGCCCGCATCAAATTGGACATCGCTCAGATGGCCGCGTGAATGGAGCCAGGTGAGCGGGCTTTCAGCGAGATTCACTGTTACGCGTCGCCCGCCCGGCTGCGGCGCCCGGCGGGAGGGACCTTCAAGGGTCAATTCACGTTCTACGAGTTGTCGCTGCATGGCTTTTCTCCCTCGGTGGCGATGTGAGGTGTCTTGCCAAATGGCGATATATGTAGGAAAGGAAAAACCGATTTGGTTAAGAGGACTGTACCCATGATCAATCGCATTCGCGACATTCGCCGCGAAAAGGGTTTGACGCTGGCTGATGTGGCCGAGCGATGCCTGCCCCCCACTACCCCTCAAACCATAGGTCGGCTCGAAACGGGTACACGGCAACTTTCGCTTGCCTGGATGAACCGGATCGCAGCCGCGCTGGATGTCGACCCTGAATTGCTCGTTCGCGGCGAGGAAGGCGCTCAGCCGCAATTGATCGCAAGGCTGACGGATGCGGGCGCCGATGCGCTGACCGCGCCGCGTGACGCTGTGCTGCCCAGCCAGCTCGGCAAAGACGGCGTGCTGGTTGCAATGAGTGTCGAAGCAAGCGCGGGTGAATACCGCGCAGGCGATCAGGTGTGGATGCGCCAGTTCGAGCCGGACGATTACACACGGCTGCTGAACCGTGACGTGCTGGCCCCAAGGCCTGGCGGGCGATTCGCGTTCGGGCGAATGATCGATCGCCATGCGGCGCGCGTCGCGCTGCTCCCGCCGGGGCCGGGGACGAAACAGGTTATCGTCGAAAATCCGCCATGGCTTGCCGTGGCTGAAATGCTGGTGCGCAAGCTCTAGTTCCTTTGCGCGTCCTTTCTATCTCGACGCTTTTCCCCAGCCCCGCGCGGCCGGGCTTCGGCCTGTTCGTGGCCCGCCAGTCACAAGCGCTGGCGAAACGGGGCGACGTGGAAATGGTGGTGGTCCATCCCATCGCAGTTGCTCCACAGCCTTTCGACAGACTTATCAACGACCCGGCGGAGCGCAATCTGCCTCCGCAGACGCATGACTGGGGCGTGGAAGTCCATTATCCGCGATACACCTGGCTGCCCCGGATCGGGCCGCGATGGAACCCCGGCCTGATTGCCCGCGCAGTCCTGCCCCTGGCGCAGCGGCTCCACGCAGAGCGGCCATTCGATCTCGTTGACGCACAGTTTTTCTATCCTGACGGACCGGCAGCGGCGCGGATTGCAGAGACGCTTGGTCTGCCTCTTTCGATCAAGGCGCGCGGCTCGGACATTCATTTGTGGGGCGGCAGAGGATTTGCACGCAAGGCGATGCTGGCTGCGGCGGGACAGGCAGCTGGGCTGCTCAGCGTATCGGCCGCGCTGAAGGCCGATATGGCAGCATTGGGGATGGCGGCAGACAAGATCGCTGTGCATTACACCGGTCTGGATCACGCGCGTTTTCACCCCCTGCCCCGTGCCGAAACCCGCGCTTCGCTTGTCGCCAGTACTGGCCTTGCCATCCCCGCAGATGCGCCGCTGTTGATCGGTGTAGGCAATCTTATTTCGCTCAAGGGTCACGACATCGCCATCGCGGCGCTGGCACATCTGCCCCGGGCGCATTTGGCGATTGCCGGCGGCGGGCCCTTGCATGATGCGCTTGTCCGCCAGGCGGCTGATCTCGGCCTGGCTGACCGGGTTCACGTGCTTGGCAGCCTTAAACCGGATGCCATGGCCCGCTGGCTTAGCGCAGCCGATGTTTTCGTGCTGCCGTCCGAGCGAGAGGGCCTAGCCAATGCCTGGATCGAGGCACTCGCCTGCGGTACGCCGCTGGTCATCAGCGACGTCGGCGGCGCGCGGGAAGTTGTGGCGGATACCAGCGCCGGCCGGCTGGCGGCGCGCGATGCGCAGTCGATTGCGGCGGCAGTGCGCGAGGTGCTTGCTGATGGAAAGTCACAAGCCGAAGTCGCCGCCAATGCCGCGCGTTTCAGCTGGGACGCGAACGCCGCGCAGCTGGCCGCGCATTACAGGCGAATTGCCAGAGCTTAGGCCCTCCCCGTTTTTCCGCAGGACAAATGGGGAGGTGGATCGTCCGCAGGACGATCCGGAGGGGTTTTGAGTGGTGGCGCAGGCCCCACCGTCAGCCGCCTTCGGCGTCTGCCACCTCCCCATTTGCACTGCGTGAAAATGGGGAGGAACAGAAGCAGTTACCCCTGCTCGCGCGCCAGCTTTTCCTGCCGGTCCATCTCGGTCTCGACCGGGATAAAGCTCTTCGGCGTGACTTTCAGCCAGATCAGAATCGGCGCGGCCATGTAGACCGAGCTGTATGTGCCGACGAAAATGCCCAGCGTGATCGCCGCGGTGAAGCCGAAGATCACTTCCGGCCCGAACAGCAGCAAGGCCAATAGTGTGATCAGCATCGAGAGCGAGGTAACCAGCGTGCGCGAAAGCGTTTCGTTGACCGAGAGATCGAGCAGCTCCGGAATCGGCATCCGGCGGAACTTCTTCATGTTCTCTCGGATCCGGTCATAGACCACGATCGTATCGTTCAGCGAGTAACCTATCAGCGTCAGCAGCGCGGCGACGATGTTGAGATCGAACTCCATCTGCGTCAGCGCGAACATGCCAAGCGTCAGAGTGACATCGTGCAACAGGCTGAACAATGCGCCGACGCCGAATTGCCATTCGAAGCGCACCCAGATGTAGATTGAAATCGCCACCATTGCCGCCAGCAGCGCCTGCATGCCCGTGCGGAACAATTCGCCCGACACCTTGCCAGAGACCGAATCGACCCCGTCGATCCGCGCATCGGCATGCGTGGCCTTGATAGTCTGCGTGATCTTGGTGGCCATTGCTTCGGCCAGACCCGGATCCTTTTCCGAGCCTTCGGGCAATTTCAGGCGGATGGAAACCTGGTTCGGTTTGCCGAAGGTCTGGATGGTAGGCTCGCCATAGCCCAGATTGCCGACAGTCTCGCGAAGCTCGGCCACCGGAGCATTTGCCGACTTCTCGAACGTCACCCTGATCATCTGCCCGCCGATGAAATCGACGCCCAGATTGAGGCCGCGCGTGAAAACCAGCGTGATCGAAGCGGCCATCAGCAGCAGGCTGATGGCGTAGAACGGGACTCTCCATCGCAGGAAGCGGATGTTGGTATTGTCCGGGACAAGTTTGAGAAGTTTCATGGCCTGTCCCTCAGATCTCGAGCTCGGCGGGCCGCGCCTTGCGCACCCAGTTGGCAACCCACATCCGGGTCAGCGTCACGGCAGTGAAAACCGATGTGACAATGCCGATCATCAGCACCACCGCAAATCCGCGGATCGGGCCGGAGCCGAAGACGAACATGAGCGTTGCGGCAATGACGTTGGTGATATTGGCGTCGAAAATCGCGCGGCTGGCTTCCTTGTATCCCATCTCAAGCGCCTGGACCACGCGGCGCCCGCGCGCGCGCTCTTCGCGTATTCGCTCATTGATCAGCACGTTCGCGTCGACCGCCGCACCGATGGTCAGCACGAAACCGGCAATACCGGGCAAAGTCAGCGTCGTGTTGATGATGGCCATGACGCCCAGAATCATCAGCACGTTGATCACCAGCGCGATGCAGGCATAAATCCCGAAGCGCCCATAAGTGATGATGATGAATGTCATCAGCGCAATCGTGCCTACCAGCATGGCGATCATGCCCTTGCGGATCGAGTCGGCGCCAAGGTCCGGTCCCACCGACCGTTCCTCTACCACTTTGAGATCCACCGGCAGAGCGCCCGAGCGCAGCGCGATTGCCAGCTGGTTCGCCGATTCAACTGTAAAACCGCCTGAAATCTGGGCATTGCCGCCGAGGATCGGTTCGTTGATATTGGGCGCGGACAGCACCTTGCCGTCGAGGATGATGGCGAAGGGACGGTTGACGTTTTCGCTCGTCAGCTTGGCGAATTTCGCGCCGCCCTGGCTGTCGAACGTGATCGACACAACGGGCTCGTTGTTCTGCTGCTGATAGCTTTGCTGGGCATTGGTCAGCTGATCGCCCTTGATCCCGCCCAGGCGCTTGACGGCAATGGCGGGAACGCCGCTCTTGCCCGGATCGGCATAAGGAACGATCTGGCTGCCCGGAGGGGCAATGCCCTGGGCAATGTCGGTCGGCGAGGCCGTGGTATCTACCAGCTTGAATTCCAGCTTTGCCGTCTGGCCCAGCAGGCTCTTGAGCGCCTGCGGGTCCTTGAGGCCCGGCACCTGCACCACAATGCGCTGATCGCCCGAGCGGATGATCGTGGGCTCGCGCGTGCCCAGCGCGTCGATACGCTTGCGCACCACTTCCGTGGCGGTTTCCATGGCCTGGGTCACCGCAAGATCAATGCCCGCCTGAGTCGGCGTCAGCACGAAGCGCGTGCCATCCTGCACCTGGATATCCCAGTCGCGCTGACCGGTCAGCCCTGCCCCGCTGGTCAGCGGCAGCAATTGTTCGCGCGCCGCATCGACTTTGGTCGGGTCCTCGACCAGAAAGCTGAGCCTTCCATCCTTGGTCGAGATGTCGCTGATGCGAATGACCGGGTCGGCCAACCGCATACGCGCACGTACGCTTTCTTCCATTGTTTCAAGGCGCTGGCGTGCGACTTGCGCGGTATCCGCCTCAAGCAGGATGTGGCTGCCGCCTGCAAGATCGAGGCCGAGATTGACCATCGGCGCGGGCAGGACATCGGGCCAGCGGACGTTGTTGAGAGCAAACAGCGACGGCATCGCCGCCACAACGGCGATCAGTGTCAGCAGCCAGTACCAGGCTTGCTTCCAGCGGGGAAAATCGAGCATTTCGTGCCTGTTCCTGCCAATCGGCTCAATCGTTCGCCGGCTTGCCGGTGAGCGGCGAGATGACATCGGCAATCGTGGTCTTCACAGCCTTGACGCGCACGTTCGGACCCAGTTCCACTTCGGCGTAATTGTCATCGACTTTGACGACCTTGCCGACCAGTCCACCACCAGTGACGACCTGATCGCCCTTCTTGATCGCAGCGATCTTGGCGGCCTGTGCTTTCTGGCGCTGCATCTGCGGGCGCAGGATCAGGAACCAGAAAATCACCACCATTGCGACAAGCGGCATGAACTGAAGCCAGGCGGGAGGCGCATCGGCCGCGGCAGCGGGTGCAAGGAGCATGAGGAGCGAGCTGGACATGGGTTCTTTGCGACTTTCAGGAAGGTAGAATTACGGTCAAGTCCGGATTGGCGGGCGGTTAGCAGCAATACCTCGCCTTAGCAACGCGCGCCATGGCCGCCTGGGCGCATTGCTCGCCATGGGGATGGCATGCCCGGTTGACTTGGAGCGCAGCCAGCCTATAGGCCGCCGTCTCTGAGCCCGCTTGCGCGGGTTCTCCCGGGTCGGGACGTAGCGCAGCCTGGTAGCGCATCACACTGGGGGTGTGGGGGTCGGAGGTTCGAATCCTCTCGTCCCGACCAATTTTTCCAACATTCAGCCAATTGGCCGCCACCGCGCAGGTTGCGGCAGCAATTGCATCGGCCCGATGAAACGAGGTTCCATTGCAGCTACAATGTGTCATGGTGGCCGGATAAAGTTCAACGGGAGGATGGATTGGCGGTTTCAGGGTTCACTGCGGTTGCGAGCAGGCAGATCATCGCGAGCTCGATGCTTCTGGGTGTGATGGGAATCCTGACTACCAGTTACGGCATCTTTGCCGTTCCGCTGGCGCAGGAATTCAAGCCAAGCAGAATGATACTGATGCTGTCGATCACAGTGATGTCGATTGTCACGGCGATCATCTCACCGATCCTCGGCAATCTGATTGATCGCATGCCGGTGCGGCGCCTGATGATGTTGGGCATGCTTTGTGCGACAATGGGCTTGGTCGCGCTGACGATGACAACATCGATCTACCAGGTGCTGGCAGTTTACGGGCTGATCCTTGCGCCGGTTAATGTCCTGCTTGGGCCGATTGCGTTTACAGTGCTGCTGTCGCGCTGGTTCGTCGAGCGGCGCGGTCGGGCGATTGGCATGGCCATGGTTGGTATGTCGATCGTCAGCATATGCCTGCCGCCAGTCATCCAGTGGCTGCTTGATCACTATCAATGGCGCATCGCGCTGCGCCTGTTGGCCGGCATTCTTGGCGTTATCTGCATCATTGGCATTGCCATGGTGGTCGAAGACCCGGCTAAGCGCGGCATGTTTCCGGACGGCGCCAGCCAGCCTAGCGAAAAATCACGCGCGGAACAGGCTGCCATTCCCGTCAGCGTGCGCAGCGTCCTGACTGATCCCACTTTCTGGATGCTGGGCATAATTTTCGGGCTGTGCATCGCCGGGATGAAGGGCCTGCTGACCAACCTTGTGCCGCTGGCCATCGACGTGGGCATAAAGCCCGCCCGCGCCGCGCTGCTGATGTCGATATTTTCAGCGGCAAGCCTTTCGGCCAAAATCGTTTTCGCGGCAGTGTCAGATCGCCTCGCCCCGCGAGTCATGGTCGCCATGCTGATTGTCGGCTTTGTGGCGGGCTTGCTGTGCATGACAATGGCGGAATCAGGCTTCTGGGTGATTGCGGTCGGTGTCAGCCTGATTGCCATGTTCGCCAGCCTTTCCTCGCCATTGCAGAGCATGCTGGTGCCCCGCATTTTCGGCCAGCGCGTGATCGGCCGGGTCTATGGCATGATGTCGATCGTGATGCTGGCGCTGTCGCTCAATGCGCCGCCTGCATTCGGCCGGATTTTCGACATGACCGGCAGCTATGACGCGATCTTCTATCTGCTGGCCGCGCTCGTCGCCGCGACCATACTGTTCGTGCCCTATTTGCGCATGCACCCCAAGACAGTGAACGCGTAGGTCAGCTCCGCTCTGCGCCATAGCGCCGCGCCAGAACGGCGCAGACCATCAACTGGATCTGGTGGAAAATCATGACCGGCAGGAGGATTGCGCCGAGCTGGCTTGCCGGAAACAGCACGCCGGCCATCGGCACGCCCGTCGCCAGGCTTTTCTTCGATCCGCAGAATTGCAGCACGATGCGATCCTCTCGGGAAAAGCCGAGCCGGCGCCCGAGCCAGGCAGTGAACCACAGGACGAGTGCCAGGAGCAAAGACGAAAGCGCGATCAACAGGCAAAGATCGCTCCAGGAAACTTTTCGCCACAGCCCTTCGACCACTGCCGCGCTGAACGAGGCGTAGACCACCAGCAGAATTGCCCCGCGATCGACCGTGGTGGTGAGATGCTTCTGCCTTGCAATCCAACTGCCGATCCAACCCCTGAGCAAATGCCCGGCCAGAAACGGCAGCAACAGTTGCCCGACGATACCACCAATCGCGTGGCCGGAAAGGCCCCCGGTGCGGCCCGAAATCAGCAGCGCCACCAGCAGCGGTGTCAGGAATATCCCGGCAAGGTTGGAAAACGCCGCGCTGCACACTGCGGCCGCAACATTGCCGCGCGCCATTGCCGTGAACGCTATGGCGCTCTGCACGGTCGACGGCAGCAGGCTGAGATAGAGCAGGCCCGTTGCCAGTGAAGGATCAAGTCCCGGCAGCTGCGCCAGTGCGAAACCGAGCAAGGGAAAGGCAATGTACGTCACTGCCCCCGTGGCCGCATGCAGCCGCCAGTGCCGCGCGCCATCGCGAATGGCTTCGCGCGACAGTCGGGCGCCGTGAAGGAAAAACAGCAGCACGATGCCCGCATCGGCTAGCCAATCGACAAAACGCGCGCCGCTCCCGCGAACCGGCACGACGGATGCAAGCGCGACCATCCCCAGTAGCGCCAGAATATAGCCATCGATGTGCAGTCTTGCGAACAAGGCGCGGATCATGCGGGAACTCCCAATCGGGCGACCGCCATGAACAACATGGCGAGTGCGGGCAAGGCCCCGACGCTTTCCTACAGGTGCCAATTTGGGTAATTAACTTACATCTTAGAACCAAAAAAGAGCTAGATGCTTATGCCCCAATCGCCTTCACCGCCGCCTGTCCCGGAGCAGATGAGCAATGACCCGTTCATCGCCCGCGCACGGCCAACTTTCCTTTATGTCATGTATGCGATGATCCTCGCCGCGTTGCCAGTTGGCGCGCTAGCCGGCAAGTGGCCGGCGCTTGCTTCCGCGGTCTCACACGGCATTGCGGAGTACCTCGCAGCCCTGCCCGAGCCGCTCTATGCCCTGTTTGGCGCAGGCTATCTTGGTTACACGGCCGCGCGGCAGTGGGGCAAAGTCACGGGCGCTGACCGCTAACGACAATGCGAAATTAACCGTCGCTAAGGGATTTCCAGTTATGATTTCACCACACCGGGCGCACCTGCTCGATGGAGAATGTCTTTGCCCAGTTGCCGCATGAACCTTATTCGCCAGTCAACTTTCGCGCTGCTAGCTACATCCGCGTTGCTGGCGCTCGGCGGCTGCAACCTGCGCACCGAGGACGAATTGCTGGAAGATCGGGTCCAGCGGGCCGAAGCCGCCGCCAAGAAAGCGGTGGCAGCACAGCAGGCCGCCGAGGAAGCCCTCGAAAAAATCCGGATGGAAGAAAACGACCGCCAGCCCGCCGATGCCCCGCGTGAAGGCGACGAACGCGACGGTTCCACGCCGATGGCAGATAGCAGGCAGGCTGACGTTCAAAACGGCCCGACACCCGAGGGCTGATTCCACAATTTCGTGCGCCGCTGCACCGGTGCTTGCCTGAGCCGCGCCATGGTTTATGGCGGGTTCATCATCTGCCTCGCTGGAGTGCGCCATGACCAAGAAGCTGGTCTATGTCCTTAATGGACCCAATCTCAATCTGCTCGGCACGCGCGAGCCGGCCATTTACGGCAGCGACACGCTGGACGACATTGCCGCCATGCTGGACGACCGCGCGCAGGAACTGGGCATGGAAATCGATCTGCGCCAGTCAAACCACGAAGGCCATCTCGTCGACTGGCTCCATGAAGCGCAGAGCAGAGGCGCTGCCGCAGTAATCCTGAATGCCGGGGCCTATACACACACCAGCGTCGCCATCCACGATGCGATAAAGTCGATCTCGGTGCCGGTTATCGAAGTGCACTTGTCCAACCCGCACGCGCGCGAGGCATTCCGGCACCACAGCCATATCAGCCCGGTGGCGAAAGGAATTATCGCGGGCTTTGGCGCGAAGAGTTATCTCAGGGCATTGGAAGCAGCGGCGGAGCTTTGACGCACCGCCGCGCGTGCGTCAGATGAATTCAATCTTCTGCACCAGATAGCAGCGGTCGCCCGAAGGCACTGTCACTTCGACTTCTTCCTCAACCTTGCGGCCAATCAGAGCCTTGCCGAGCGGCGAGGCATAGCTGATGCGGCCCACCTTGGCGTCCGCTTCGTAAGGCCCGACGATCTGGTAGCGCACCGGCTTGTCGTCGTCATCGAGCAGAGTAACCGTCGCGCCGAAGACGATCTTGTCGCCCGAAAGCGTTGACGGATCGATGATCTGGGCTCGGCTGACGCGGTCTTCCAGATCGCCGATGCTGGCTTCGACCTGACCCTGGCGCTCCTTGGCGGCGTGATACTCGGCATTTTCCGACAGGTCGCCATGCGCTCGCGCTTCCTCGATCGCTTCGACGATCTTGGGCCGCTCCTCGCGCAGCGCCTTCAGCTCTGCTGTCAGGCGTTCATAGCCATCCGCGAGCATCGGCAGCTTTTCGACACTTGCCATCCCTGTTATTCCTCCATGCGTCGCCCGAAGAGCGACTATTGCCCTGCCCCTTTCCCGCTGGGAAAAGGTATCGCCCGGTCAGCGATGTGGGAAAACGCGACTAGTCACCATAATAGGACTGTAACGAGCGGACTTCAAGGCTCGCAGACCCCAGCGCTTCGATGGCTTGCGCGGCTGCGACCGATGCAGCCGCCGTCGTGAAATAGGGGACTTTCCCTTTCAGCGCCGATGCACGGATCGATTGCGAATCCTTGAGGCTCTGCCAACCCTCGGTCGTGTTGATGATCAGCGCCACTTCGCCGTCGACAATCCGGTCGACGATGTGGCGGCGGCCTTCGGCTACCTTGTTGACGCGCTCGACGGGCAGTCCGGCATCGGCAAGGTAACGTTGGGTGCCGCCCGTGGCGATGATCGAGAAGCCCAGATCGACGAGCTGCTTGATCGCCGGCAGGATGACGGGCTTGTCACTGTCCTTGACCGAGACGAAGACCAGACCGGAAAGTGGCAGCAGTGTTCCCGCGCCAATCTGGCTCTTGGCAAAAGCCATGGCAAAAGTGGTATCGATGCCCATCACTTCGCCAGTCGACTTCATTTCCGGCGACAGTACCGGATCGACGCCCGGGAACCGCGCGAAGGGGAAGACAGCTTCCTTCACCGCCATATAAGGCAATTCGCGCTTGAACGGCGGGAACGTCGCCAGCTTCTCGCCTGCCATCACCCGCGCGGCAATCTTGGCAACAGGCTGACCGATGGCCTTGGCGACAAAAGGCACAGTGCGGCTGGCGCGCGGATTGACTTCGATCAGGTAGACTTGCTGGCCCTGGGGACCATCCTGCACGGCGAATTGAATGTTCATCAGCCCGCGAACGTTGAGGCCGCGCGCCAGCAATGCCGCCTGACGCTCCATCTCGGCAATGATGCTGGCCGGAAGATTGTAGGGCGGCAGAGTGCAGGCGCTGTCGCCTGAGTGAATGCCCGCTTCCTCGATATGCTGCATCACGCCCGCGACGACGACCTGGTCCCCGTCGCACAAGGCATCAACATCACATTCGATGGCATCGCGCAGATACTGATCGATCAGCACGGGGCTATCGCCAGACACTTTCACGGCCGTGGCAATGTAGTCATCCAGTTGCGCCTCGCTGTCGACGATTTCCATCGCCCGCCCGCCCAGCACATAGGACGGGCGGATCAGGACAGGATAGCCAATGCGCGTGGCGACGGCCACGGCTTCGTCCCGGCTGCGGGCAATACCGTTTTCCGGCTGCTTGAGGCCCAGCTTTTCGACCAGCGCGGCAAAACGCTCACGGTCTTCGGCAAGATCGATGGCGTCGGGCGACGTACCGAGGATGGGAATGCCCTCATCTTCCAGGGCCTGGGCGAGCTTCAACGGGGTCTGCCCGCCGAACTGCACAATCACCCCGACAAGTTCGCCCTTTGACTGCTCGACGCGCAGGATCTCGAGCACGTCTTCAGCCGTCAGCGGCTCGAAATAGAGGCGGTCGGACGTATCATAATCCGTGCTCACCGTTTCCGGGTTGCAGTTGATCATGATCGTCTCGTAGCCTGCCTCAGCCAAAGCAAAGCAGGCGTGGACGCAGCAATAGTCGAACTCGATGCCTTGCCCGATGCGGTTGGGTCCGCCGCCGAGAATGACGATCTTGCGTGCGCCTGAAGGGGCGGCCTCGCATTCGGGGGCGCCGAAGCTGGGGCCCTCGTAAGTCGAATACATGTAGGGCGTGACAGCTTCGAATTCGGCGGCGCAGCTGTCGATGCGCTTGAAGACTGGGTGGACGCCGAGCTTGCGGCGCAGCGCGCGGACTTCATCCTCGCTGGTCGCGCCGGCCATGGCGCGCATGGCATCGTGCAGCAAGCCCGAACGGCGCGCCTGGGTTTCGCCCAGTCCCTTCGCCACGCCGACTGAACGCACGGCGAGCGTTGCCAGCCGCTTGTCCGAAAAGCCCATGGCTTTCAGCCGCCGCAGGCCTTCCGCATCGCCCGGCAGGCCATTGGCCGTGATCTGGGCTTCTTCGGCGATGATTTCATGAATGTGCCGCAGGAACCACGGGTCGAAATGAGTGATCGCCTGGACATCATCAATCGTGAAGCCTTCGCGGAAAGCCTGTGCGACCACCAGCAAGCGGTCCGGCGTCTGGCGCGACAGCGCGGCAGTGATCTCGTCTCGGCCCTTGCCTTCAAGCTCGACCACGCGGTTGAATCCGTCGAGGCCGGTTTCAAGACCGCGCAATGCCTTTTGCATGCTCTCCTTGAAATTCCGGCCTATGGCCATGACTTCGCCGACGGACTTCATGGCCGTTGAGAGCAGCGGCTCGCTGCCCTTGAACTTCTCGAAGGCAAAACGCGGGATCTTGGTGACAACGTAATCGATGGTCGGCTCGAAGCTCGCGGGCGTGGCGCCCGTGATCTCGTTGGTGATCTCGTCGAGCGTGTAGCCGACGGCTAGTTTCGCGGCGACCCGGGCGATGGGGAAGCCCGTGGCTTTCGATGCCAGTGCCGACGAGCGCGAAACGCGCGGGTTCATTTCGATGACGATCAGCCGCCCGTCCTTCGGGTTGACTGCGAACTGTACGTTCGAACCACCTGTTTCAACGCCGATTTCTCGCAAGACCGCGATCGATGCATTGCGCATGATCTGGTATTCCTTGTCAGTCAGCGTCAGCGCCGGAGCGACAGTGATCGAATCGCCGGTATGCACGCCCATCGGATCGACATTTTCGATCGAACAGATGATGATGCAGTTGTCGTGCCGGTCACGCACGACTTCCATTTCATACTCTTTCCACCCCAGCAGGCTCTCTTCGATCAGCACTTCGGTGGTGGGCGATGCATCGAGGCCCGAGCGCACGATCGTCTCGAATTCGGCCTTGTTGTAGGCGACGCCGCCGCCGGTGCCGCCAAGCGTAAAGCTGGGACGGATGATCGAAGGCAGACCCGTGCGCTCCAGAATGGCAAAGGCTTCCTCGACCGTGTGCGCCACGCCCGAGCGCGCGCTTTCCAGCCCAATCTTGTCCATCGCCTCGCGGAACCGCTGGCGGTCTTCCGCCTTGTCGATGGCATCGGCATCGGCGCCGATCATCTTGACGCCGTACTTTTCGAGCGTGCCGTCATTGAACAGCGCCAGCGCGGTGTTGAGCGCGGTCTGCCCGCCCATCGTCGGCAGCACAGCGTCGGGCCGTTCCTTCTCGATGATCTTCGCCACGATCTCGGGCGTGATCGGCTCGATGTATGTGGCATCGGCGAATTCCGGATCGGTCATGATCGTCGCCGGATTGGAGTTGACGAGGACCACGCGGTAGCCCTCCTCCTTCAGCGCCTTGATCGCCTGGGTGCCGGAATAGTCGAACTCGCAGGCCTGGCCGATAATGATCGGGCCAGCGCCGATGACGAGGATCGAGGAGATGTCAGTGCGTTTGGGCATTAGCTCAGCGATCCAATGAATTTCTCGAACAGGTAAAACGAATCCATCGGCCCCGGCGATGCCTCGGGATGATATTGCACCCCGAAGGCCTTCTTGCCTTTGACCGCGATGCCGCAGTTGGAGCCGTCGAACAGTGAAACGTGGGTTTCCTCGATGCTGTTCGGCAGCGCGGTGTTGTCCACTGCAAAGCCGTGGTTCATCGAAGTGATCTCAACCACGCCGTCTTCCAGACGCTTGACCGGATGGTTCGCGCCGCGGTGGCCCTGGTGCATCTTGGTGGTCGAGGCGCCCGCCGCCAGACCCAGCATCTGGTGACCGAGGCAGATGCCGAAAATCGGCACATCGCGTTCGAGCAGCTTCTGGATCACGGGCACGGCATAGGCGCCCGTGGCAGCGGGATCGCCGGGGCCGTTGGAGAGGAACACGCCCGCGGGCTGAAGCGCGAGAATGGCCTCAAGCGAAGTCTGTGCGGGCACCACTGTCACCCGCGCGCCGGCTTTCACCAGGCTGCGGAAGATATTGTCCTTGGCGCCGAAATCCATGGCGACGACATGGGGCCGCTCATCGCGCGGGCTGCGGGCATAGCCTTTGCCCAGCGACCAGATGCCGCCTTCCCATTGCTCGTCACTTTGCCGCGAGACGACGCGCGCCAGGTCCATGCCTTCCAGCCCGGGCCAGTCCCTGGCGCGGGCGACCAGCGCGGGAATGTCGAACTTTCCCGCAGGATCGTGGGCAATCACGGCATTGGGAGCGCCCGACATGCGGATGCGGCGCGTCAGCGCGCGGGTGTCGATGCCGGCCAGCCCGATCTTGCCTTTGCTCGCCAGCCAGTCTTCGAAGCGGCCGCGCGCACGGAAATTGCTGGGGTCAGTGATGCCCTCACGCACCACGCAGCCCACCGCGCCATCGACATGGCTTTCCAGATCCTCGTCATTGACGCCGACATTGCCGATGTGGGGAAAAGTGAACGTGACGATCTGCGCGGCGTAGCTCGGATCGGTCATCACTTCCTGATAACCGGTCATCGCCGTGTTGAAGCACACTTCGCCCACAGCGCTGCCCGTGGCGCCGAAACCCTGGCCCCAGACGACCGTGCCATCGGCGAGCACAAGGACTCCCGTCGCGCCCTTTGGAGGGGACGCGTGCGAAGTGGCGGGGTCGGCCATGGGTGGCGCTCCGTAAGCTGGATTCTGGCGATGGTGCTAAGGGGTGGCCGCTAGACCCGGGGGCGTGCAGCGTCAACCCCGCCCGCGCCGCGCCGCGCTATGAATCTGCGGATTTCCCCGTTAGTTTGCCGCCGACAAAGTTCAAACCACGGGAAATCACTAAAAATGCTTCGAGACTCGATCAAGGCCGCGCAAGTGGCAGCGATGAAAAGCGGCGACAAGTCGCGCCTGGGCGCCGTGCGCCTGATTCTTGCCAAGTTGAAGGACAAGGATATCGAACTGCGCACCGCCGCAAATGTGCCTGACGACGATGTGCTGGTGGTCGACGTGCTGCAAAAGATGGCCAAACAGCGCCGCGAGTCGATTACCATGTATGAACAGGGCGGTCGTCAGGAGCTCGCCGACGCCGAAAAGGCCGAACTGGCCGTGATCGAGGAATTCATGCCCAGCCAGATGGGCGAGGACGAAGTGAATGCCGCTATTGCCGCGATTATCGCCGAGACGGGCGCTGCGGGCATGAAAGACATGGGCAAGGTCGTCGCCGCGCTGAAGGCCAGACATGGCAGTCAGCTCGACATGGGCAAAGCCAGTGGGCTGGTGAAGGCGGCCTTGGCATGACACTGGGCGCCTGACATGACTCTCACCCCCCAATGGCTGGACGAATTGCGCGCGCGGATCACGCTCTCCAGCGTGATCGGGCGCACGACGCGGCTGACCAAGGCGGGGCATGAGTTCAAGGCGTGCTGTCCGTTCCACAACGAGAAAAGCCCCAGCTTCACGGTCAACGATGCCAAGGGCTTCTACCATTGCTTCGGCTGCGGCGCGCATGGCGACGCGATTCGCTGGCTGACTGACCAGCGCGGCCTGTCGTTTATGGATGCCGTGAAGGAACTGGCGAGCGAGGCAGGGATCGAAGTCCCTGCCCCCGATCCGCGCGCGGCGGCGGCGGCGCAGCAGCGTGACAGCCTGCACGATGTTATGGCAGCCGCGCAGGCCTGGTTCGTCGAGCGGCTGGCATCCGACGAAGGGGCGAGGGCGCGGGCCTATCTCGCCACGCGCGGGTTCAATGATCGCACGATCGAGCGATTCGGCTTCGGCTATGCGCCCGAAGGGCGGCAGTCGATGAAAGCCGCGCTGTCGCGTTTTCCGGAAGAGATGCTGATCGAGGCGGGCCTACGCATCGCGGTTGACGAGAAGGACCCTTACGACAGGTTCCGTGGCCGTCTGATGCTGCCAATCGAGGATGCGCGCGGGCGGGTGATCGCCTTTGGCGGACGCATACTGGACGCGCACAAGACCGATGCGCCGAAATATCTCAACTCCCCCGACACGCCGCTGTTCGACAAAGGCCGCACGCTCTATAATCTGCACCGCGCCGGCCCTGCCTCGCGCCAGACCGGGCGGCTGATTGTCGTCGAGGGCTATATGGACGCTATCGCGCTGGCTGCGGCGGGGATCGAGGATGCTGTCGCGCCTTTGGGCACGGCGCTGACCGAACGGCAGCTGGAATTGCTGTGGCGTCTGGTCGAGACGCCCGTGCTCTGCTTCGATGGCGACGCCGCCGGCCAGCGCGCCGCCATGCGCGCCGTCACCCGCGCGCTGCCGATGCTGCGCCCGGCGCACAGCCTCAGGATCGTGCGGCTGCCAGCGGGCATGGACCCTGACGATCTGGTAAAGCGCGAGGGGCCGCAGGCAATCGAGCGGCTGATCGGCGATGCCGCCACGCTGGTGGACTGCCTGTGGGCCCACGAACGCGATGCCGCGCCGCTGGAGACGCCCGAAGACAAGGCGGGGCTGAAAGCGCGGCTGCTGGCGCATGTCGAGACAATTGCCGACCGCGACATCCAGTCGCTCTATCGCCGCGAACTGACCGAACGGTTTTCCGCTTTCGCCTTTCCCCGGCGCGAAAACACTTTTCGTCCAGGCGGGCGACCCTCCGAGCCGAAAAGTTCACCTGCCATGACCAAGCGGCTGCGCCGATCCGCACAGGGCGGCGCGCGCGAAGCGCTGGCGAATGCGGTCATCGCCGGCCTGATGCGCCACCCTGACCAGATTTCCCGCCATGCAGATGCTCTGGTGCGCACGCCGCGCCTCGATGCACGGTTCGAATTGCTGATCGATGCGAGCGAAAAAGGCGGATCGCTTGAATACGCGGCGATTGCCACCATATTTGAAAGCACTGGTCTAACCGTCCCCTCGCCTGCCGACTATGCGCGCATGCCCTGGCCATTCTTGCAGGAAGGCGCGGACCGCCAGAAAGCGCGCGAAGCTCTGGCACTGGCAGTGGCCATGTTGACGGAAGAACCGGCTCTGGATGCCGCGATTGCCGCTGCGACCGAACGGTTTGACCTAGACGAACAGGCGCGGCTGCGCGCTCGCAAGGCCTCCCTTGCACAGCGGCTTCGCGAGATGGTGCAACCGGCCGGGGAACCCGGCAAGGTTGCGGGCACGATGTAAGCCAGCCGGAATCGGGGCTTCAATCTGGCGAAATATGATGAGAACTTGTGATTAAATCAGAGAATACTGGAAATGCGGGCCGCCTTAGGGCACAGGGCGGCCAAATACGTATAATCCGGCCTACCGGACTCCGGTGACGGACAGCAGTTCGGGCAGCACTTCGGGCAGCGACACAGGCAGCGAGACAGACACCGCAATGATGGACATCGAACCCAGCGAAGACATGGCCGGCGACAACGCCGATGGCAGCGATTCGCCGCTGATCGACCTCAACGAGGCCTCGATCAAGAAGCTGATCGCCCGCGCCAAGCGCCGCGGCACGATCACGATCGACGAGCTGAACGAAGCTCTGCCGCAAGACCAGATGTCGTCGGAGCAGATTGAGGACATCATGTCCGCGCTCTCCGAAATGGGCGTGAACATTGTCGAGAGCGACGAGGACGCGGTCGATCCGGACGAGAAGGAAGTCGACGAGATCGACGAAGCCGACGGCATGTCGGAAAAGCCTGCGCTCGAAAAGAAGAAGGAAACCGTCGAGCGCACGGATGACCCGGTGCGCATGTACTTGCGCGAGATGGGCGCGGTGGAGCTGCTCAGCCGCGAAGGCGAAATCGCCATTGCCAAGCGCATTGAGGCTGGCCGCGACACGATGATCCTGGGGCTGTGCGAAAGCCCGATTACTTTCCATGCCATTATCCAGTGGTCCGAAGCCCTGAATGCCGAGGAAATGCAGCTGCGCGAGATTCTCGATCTCGACGCCATGCTTTCCAAGGAACCCGCCCCCGAAGCCATGGCCGATGACGCCGAAGGCGAAGTCGATGGCGAGATCAGCGAGAAGATCGCCGGACCGTCCTACAAGGAAGAAGAAGACGTCGAGGACGAGCCTGCCGCCGCCGGCGACGAAGACGACGACCAGATTGAACGCCGCATGCGCCCGGTGGACGACGAGGAAGAGGACAACACGCTCAGCCTCGCCCAGATGGAAGCGCAGCTGAAGCCGGAAGCGCTCGAAAAGTTCGCCAACATCACGCAGCTGTTCAAGAAGTTCGAGAAGATCCAGGCCGCGCGGCTGGAAGCCATGGGAATTGGCAACGATTTTCCGGCGGCCAAGGAAAAGCAGTATCACGCGCTGCGCGAGGAACTGACCGCGCAGGTCGAAAGCGTGCAGTTCCATGCGACCAAGATCGAATATCTGGTCGACAATCTCTATGCCTTCAACCGCCGCCTCACTGCGCTGGGTGGGCAGATGCTGCGGCTGGCCGAACGCCACAAAGTCAACCGCAAGGACTTCCTTGACAGTTATGTTGGCCACGAGCTCGACGATGGCTGGCTCGCCGCGCAGTCCACCAAGGACAAGAAGTGGGCCGCTTTTGCCGAGAATGAGACCGACGCTGTCGAGCGCATCCGCGCCGAAATTGCCGACATCGCCTCGGCGACTGGCATGTCGCTTTCCGAGTTTCGCCGCATCGTCAATATGGTGCAGAAGGCCGAACGCGAGGCGCGCATCGCCAAAAAGGAAATGGTCGAGGCCAACCTTCGCCTGGTGATTTCCATCGCCAAGAAATACACCAACCGCGGCCTGCAATTCCTTGATCTTATTCAGGAAGGCAACATCGGCCTGATGAAGGCGGTCGACAAGTTCGAATACCGCCGCGGCTACAAGTTCTCGACCTACGCCACCTGGTGGATCCGGCAGGCGATCACCCGGAGCATCGCCGATCAGGCGCGCACCATCCGCATTCCAGTGCACATGATCGAGACGATCAACAAGCTGGTGCGCACCAGCCGCCAGTTCCTCCACGAGCAGGGCCGCGAGCCCACGCCCGAGGAAATGGCCGAGCGCCTTTCCATGCCGCTGGAAAAAGTCCGCAAGGTGATGAAGATCGCCAAGGAGCCGATCTCACTCGAAACGCCGATCGGCGACGAGGAAGACAGCCACCTGGGCGATTTCATCGAGGACAAGAACGCCATTATCCCCGTCGATGCGGCGATTCAGGCGAACCTCAAGGAAACCGTCACCCGCGTTCTCGCTTCCCTCACCCCGCGCGAGGAACGCGTGCTTCGCATGCGCTTCGGCATCGGCATGAACACCGATCACACGCTGGAAGAAGTCGGCCAGCAGTTCTCGGTGACACGCGAACGTATCCGCCAGATCGAGGCCAAGGCGCTGCGGAAGCTGAAGCATCCCAGCCGGTCACGCAAGATGCGCTCGTTCCTCGACCAGTAAGGGCGATACGGCGGCGAGCAAATGCCGCACGCAGAATCTTGCTCATGTCAGCCACCCAGATCGGAAAGGTCCAAGCCAAGCTTGCGACTCGCAACTAGCGCCGCTATGAGCGCCTCGTTCGCGTAACTGACGAGACAGGCGGAGCACCGCCGTGGAGCGTGAACCCGGATTCATCATCCGGTCAGCCGCTCGTCTGGGCACCCTGGAACCGCATTCGAAGCAAAGGGCCGCCTGCCTGTGAGAATTGCTATCGCCTCCGATCACGCCGCTGTCGAGCTCAAGGCCGAGCTGCGCGAGTATCTGATTGGCCTCGGCCATGAAGTCGCCGACCTCGGCCCCGAGACAGCCGACCGGGTGGACTACCCCGACTATGGCTACAAGCTTGCCGCAGTCGTCGCGGATGGCACGGCGGAGCGCGGCGTGGCGCTGTGCGGATCGGGCATCGGCATTTCGATCGCGGTCAACCGCAATCCGGCTTGCCGCTGCGCGCTGGTTTCAGAGCCGCTGTCCGCCGCCCTGGCGCGCGAGCACAACGATGCCAATTGCATCGCGCTTGGCGCGCGGCTGACCGGGGTGGACATGGCCAAGGCCTGCCTCGATGCCTTTCTCTCAACGCCTTTCGGCGGCGGCCGCCATACCGGCCGTGTCGAAAAGCTCTCCAATCCTACCTGCTGAACAGGACGCCTTATGACCGCCGTCACTCCTTCCGGATTCTTCACGCAGACCCTCGCCAAGGCTGATCCCGAGATCGCCGGCTGGATCGGCAAGGAACTCGGCCGCCAGCGCGACAAGATTGAGCTGATTGCTTCGGAAAACATCTGTTCGAAGGCCGTGCTCGAAGCCGCCGGCTCGATCCTGACCAACAAGTATGCCGAAGGCTATCCTGGCAAGCGCTATTACGGCGGCTGCGAATATGTCGACGAGATCGAGACCCTGGCGATCGAGCGGGCAAAGAAACTGTTCGGGGCCAATTTCGCCAATGTGCAGCCCAATTCGGGCAGCCAGATGAATCAGGCAGTGTTCCTCGCGCTATTGCAGCCGGGCGACACCTTCATGGGGCTCGACCTCAACGCAGGCGGGCACCTGACGCACGGTTCGCCAGTCAACATGAGCGGCAAGTGGTTCAACCCGGTCGCCTACACAGTGCGCCCCGACGATCACCTGATCGACATGGATGAAGTCGCTCGGATCGCGCGTGAGAGCAAGCCCAAGCTGATCATCTGCGGCGCCACTGCCTATTCGCGCGAGTGGGATTTTGCCCGCTTCCGCGAGATCGCCGACGAGGTTGGCGCATACCTGCTGGCCGACATGAGCCACTTCTCCGGTCTTGTGGCGGGCGGCGTTCACCCCTCGCCCGTGCCGCATGCGCATGTCACCACCACCACCACGCACAAGAGCCTGCGCGGCCCCCGCTCGGGCATCATTCTCAGCAATGACGAAGCGATCGCGAAGAAAATCAACTCGGCAATCTTCCCCGGCCTGCAGGGCGGACCGCTGATGCACATCATCGCCGCCAAGGCGGTAGCTTTCGCCGAAGCGATGACGCCTGAATTCAAGGCCTATGCCGCAGCGGTGAAAGCCAATGCCAAGGCGCTTGCCGCCTCGCTGCAGGATGCCGGGCTCAACATCGTCTCGGGCGGCACTGACAACCACCTGATGCTGGTCGACCTTAGCCCCAAGGACACCACGGGCAAGGCTGCCGAAAAGGGCCTCGACCGCGCCTCGATCACTTGCAACAAGAATGGCATCCCGAACGATACCCGCTCGCCTTTCGTTACATCCGGTATCCGTCTCGGCACGCCCGCTGGCACGACGCGCGGCTTTAGCGTGGCCGAATTCACCCAGATCGGCGGCCTGATCGCCGAAGTGGTCGAAGGCCTGCGCAAGAACGGCGAAGAAGGCGATGCGCAGATCGAAGCATCGGTTGCAGCGCGCGTATCGGAACTGTGCGCGCGCTTCCCGATCTATGAGGGAATGTAGGATTTGCGCTGCCCGTTCTGCGCCCATGACGACAGCCAGGTAAAGGATTCGCGCCCCACCGAGGACAACACCGCGATCCGCCGCCGCCGCCAGTGCGAAAGCTGCGGCGCGCGCTTCACGACCTTTGAACGCGTGCAATTGCGCGAAGTCACTGTGGTGAAAAGCGACGATACGCGAGAGGCTTTCGACCGGGCGAAAATCGACCAGTCCGTGGCGCTCGCCTGCCGCAAGCGCGGCGTCTCGCAGGAACGGCTCGATCAGCTCGTGTCAGGCATCCAGCGCCAGATCGAGACGCTGGGAGAAAGCGAAGTGCCGTCCAAGGCAATCGGCGAAATGGTGATGGATGGGCTTCGCCAGCTGGACTCAGTGGCCTACATCCGCTTCGCCTCGGTGTACCGGGATTTCAGCGAAGCGCGGGATTTCGAGGAGTTTGCGAGTACGGTGCGGGATGTCGGGCACTCTTAGCTCCTAAAGCCCGTTCCTCCCGAGCGAAGTCGAGGGACTATTTCGAGCGAAGCGAGAACCGGGACCCAAGCACAATGAAGCCCTTCTACACCTACATGCTGCGCTGCGCCGACACCTCCTACTATGTCGGCCACACCGACGATCTCGAACGCGATCTGGAACAGCACACTAGCGGATCGCGCGACGAATACACCGCCAAACGCCTGCCAGTGGAACTGGTTTGGTCGGCGACCTTCGCCGACCGCGACAGTGCCTTTGCCGCCGAACGCCGGCTGAAAGGCTGGTCACGCGCCAAGCGCGAGGCGCTGATTGCCGGTGACGAAGGGCTGACGGCGCAATTGGCCACACGCGCGCCTGTGTCGCGGGTGGGCGGTAAGGCGAAAGCTGCGGCAAACGAGATCCCCGCGCGCAGCAGCCAGCCAGTTATCGTCCTCGTCCGCCCGCAACTGGGCGAAAACATCGGCAAGGCCGCGCGAGCGATGCTCAATTTCGGGCTTACCGAAATTCGCCTCGTCGCACCGCGTGATGGCTGGCCCAACCCCAGCGCCGGGCCTGCCGCGGCCGGGGCGAATGTCGTGCTGCAGAACGCACAGGTCTTCGATACGCTGGCAGAAGCCGTCGCTGATTGCGCCCATGTCTATGCCACCACCGTGCGCAAGCGCGGCGTGACCAAGCCGGTGCTCACGCCGGAGGCCGCGGCGAGTGAAATTCACCGCGCGGCCGGCCGTTCCGCCATTGTCTTCGGGGCGGAGCGCTCAGGGCTCGAAACCGACGACGTGGCGCTCGCCCGCGCCATCATCACAGTGCCGATCAATCCCGAATTTGCTTCGCTCAATCTGGCGCAGGCTGTGATCCTGTGCGCCTATGAATGGTCCAAGCACGTGGGCCTCGATCAACCAACTGCCGAGGAGCTTTTGCCCCCCGCCCCGCAGGAGGAACTGGAAGGCCTGATCGCACATTTCGAGGCGATGCTGGAGCCGCGCGACTATTTCGCCCCGCCAAGCCGCGCGGAAGCTACGCGGCGCACGTTGCGCGGGGTCCTGACCAAGCCCGCCTGGAACCATCTGGAAGTGCGCACGCTGCGCGGGGTGTTGGCGCGGCTGGAGCGCAAGCTCAAGGATTAGGCCCTGCCCGCACTTCCAGTGAGCCTTTCGGCAAGCCAGGCCTTAGCTTTCGCCACGTGCGCGGCGCCGATTTCAGTATCGGCGGCCCAGGCTTCGAAGCCATGGGGCGCGCCGGGCGCGACTTCGAGTGTCACATCGCAGCCCGCGGCGCGCAGGCGTTCAGCGTAGGCAATGTCCTCCTCGGCAAACAGCTCGATGGAGCCGGTTCCGATCCACGCCGGCGGCAATCCGGCGAAATTTTCACGCCGCGCGGGAACCGCATAGTCGGGCACTGCGGCACTGCCAGGCTCCTGGCCCAGATAGGATCGCCAGCCCAGCGCGTTCAGCGAATTGTCCCAGACAAAGTGCCGCCTTTCATCAAGCTCTCGCCGGGCGGCTGTGCGATCGTCGAGCATCGGCGCGAGCAACAGTTGCGCTGCCGCGCCCTGCCTTGCCTCGTCGTGAACCCGCTGAACCAGCGCTGCCGCAAGCCCGCCGCCCGCGCTCATGCCGCCGATTGCAATGCGGCCGGGATCCACGCCCAGCCTCGCCGAATTGGCCAGCAGCCACTGCCATGCACCGTGACAATCATCGATGGCTGCCGGAAAAGGATGGCGCGGGGCCAGCCGGTATTCAGCCGATGCCACCACGATCCCCAGATCGCGGCAGATTTCGCCGCAAAGCCGGTCATCAATGCGGGCAGTGCCAATAATGTATCCGCCGCCATGTATCCAGAACAGGGCCGCGTCGCTTTTGCGATGTTCGGGGATGTAGAGCCTGATGCCCGGGGCCGGACCCACTGTCTCGATACGCACGCCTGCGGGGCGGGCGATCGGCATGAAGCGGAAGATCAGCGGCACCAGGGCGCGAAACAGCCGCGAATGCAGGGGCAAACCGGGCAGCCGTCCAAATGTCTCGCGCAAGCCTGGCGCGACATCGTCCACAGTCATGCGTTGCAAGTTTGCCTCTCCCCCGGGCTTTGCGAAATGCCTGTGCCGGTTCTAGCCAAGCGGCCCCTGGGCTGTCGAGTGCGCCTGCACCGTGGCGTTCCGCTTGACTTTCGACTGCGATCCCGCCAAGGGCGCGCCTTCGCAATTGACCCTGCACTCCGGTGAAGCAGTGGTCGCATGCCGCGATTGGCGGCGTGGTGCGGATCCGGACCAGAAGCACGAACACAATGTTCGTGTTTAACCTCTTGTGGGCAACCCGCCCACGGGCAGCAAATTGAAGGAATGACGCGCATGTCGAAGCGCAATGCATCGAAGTACAAGATTGACCGCCGCATTGGCGAGAACCTCTGGGGCCGTCCCAAGAGCTCGGTCAACCGCCGCGCCTATGGCCCCGGCCAGCACGGCCAGCGCCGCAAGGGCAAGGTTTCCGACTATGGCATCCAGCTTCGCGCCAAGCAGAAGCTGAAGGGCTATTACGGCGAAGTCACCGAAAAGCAGTTCAAGCGCACTTACCAGGAAGCCGCCCAGATGAAGGGCGACACCGGCCAGAACCTGATCGGCCTGCTCGAGCAGCGCCTCGACATGGTGGTCTATCGCGCCAAGTTCGCCCCGACGATTTTCTCGGCCCGCCAGATCGTCAGCCACGGCCACATTCGCGTCAACGGCGTGAAGTGCAACATCGCCAGCCGCCGCGTCTATCCCGGCGACGTCATCAGCCTGGGCAACAAGGCCAAGGAAATGGCCCTGATCGCCGAAGCGCAGAGCCTGGCCGAGCGCGAAGTGCCTGACTATGTCGCCCCTGACGGCACGGACAAGATCACTTTCGTGCGCGTTCCGACGTTGGACGAAGTGCCCTATCCGGTCCGCATGGAACCGAATCTGGTCGTCGAATTCTACTCGCGCTGACGTCGTCGTCCCGGACTTGATCCGGGACCGCTGGCCTTCCAACCGAAGGTCCGCCCGCGAACGGCAGCGATTCCGGATCAAGTCCGGGATGACGAAATCAAAAGGGCGGTCTGCTTGGGCCGCCCTTTGCGTTTCACCCCCGCCCGCGGTAGCTGGCCACGCCCTGATCCGGCACCCAAAGCCCCTCAGGCGCCGCGCCGCTCTGCCAGAATACATCGATCGGAATGCCGCCGCGCGGATACCAGTAGCCGCCGATTCTCAGCCACTGGGGCTTCATTTCGTCGAACAGGCGCTGGGCTATGCCCACGGTCACATCTTCGTGGAAGCCGGCATGATTGCGGAACGAGCCGAGAAACAGCTTGAGGCTCTTCGATTCGACAATCGTTCCGCCGGGCGCATAGTCGATGACCAGGTGGGCGAAATCGGGCTGGCCGGTCACCGGGCAGAGCGAGGTGAACTCGGGCGCGGCGAAACGCACCATATACAAGGCGCCCGGCCGCGGATTGGGCACATAGTCGAGGCTTGCCTCTTGCGGAGAGGCAGGCAGCGTGCTTTGGCGGCCGAGGTGGCGCGCAGGATTCTGCGGGGGCGGGCCGGCATGATCGGAACTTGTGTCGTTCATGCCACAGTCCATGCCCTTAACACGCCGCGCAGACAAGCCAGCCTGTAGCGTCGGCAAGGTTCACAGGCTATTCACGCACAATGCCGCACGCCAATTGGCGGACAGGGCAACTGGATTGAAATGACGCGATACCGGTTCAAGACCATGCGCATCGCCGCTGCAGGCAGAGCGCCCAGGCTGACACTCGCCTGTCTGCTCGCCGCAGCCATGCTGCCGGGATTTGCCGCGCCGGCTTGGGCGCAGAATGGCCTTCCGTCGGTCAATGACTATCGCCTGCCCAGCGGCACTGCCAGTCCGGCCGTTCGCTCGCAGGGGCCGGTGGACCCGGAAAATCCTGTCGCGACCCCGCCCCGCGCCGTTCGTCAGCCAGAAGAGGCCCCCTCGCCGGCGGCAACGCCGAGCCCCTCGCCGTCCGCCACGAGTTCTGCAAAGCCGGCCACTCGCAAGCCGCCTGTCCCCGCCGCGACCAACAGCGCAGCGCCCAGGCCCGCGGCCAGCGGAGCTGCTGCCCGTTCGGAATCACCTGCAACGCCGGCAACTGCCGCCAGGCCGGCCCGCGCCGAAAACACGCCAGCGCCCGCGCCAGCTTCCCCGCCGGCCGCCGCAAGCGAAAATGCAGCCGAGGCGGCACTGGCCCAGGCGCCGGAAATCGAATGGCGGGTGCATAGCGCCGCAGAAGGTCCAGCCTGGTGGCAATCTCCGTGGGTACTGGCGCTGGCGCTGATCGCTGGTGTAGGGCTGGGCATGGCCTTGCTGGCGGCCATGCGCCGCAGCCGGGAGGCGCGCGCAGCAGGATCCCATTATCAGGAAGCGGCCGAACTGGGCTATGCGCCAACCTCGCTAGCGCCGGACATGGCACAACCGCCTGCCGCGCCCCTGCCCGAGCTGGACCTGAAGGCAGTCGCCCCGGAGCCTGCGGCAAGCACGCCCCAATCCCCCGCCGCGCAGCCCGCATCGCCAGCGCGGCCTGCCCTCAACGTCATCGTCAATCCGCTGCAAGTCGAGCTTGCCGCTCGCCGCCTTAGTGCGACGCTGCTCAACACCGTACTCAATTATGAGCTGGTCGTGCGCAACAACGGCAGCGAGGCAATCGGCCCGCTGGTTGTCGGCGGCGATATGATTGCAGCCCATGCATCGCTGCCTGACCGCGCCCAGCTGGAACTGTCCGGCAACGAAATCACGCCGCTGCATCACATCGCCAGTCTCGCACCGGGCGAAAGCGCCGCGCTGTCGGGCGAATTCAAGCTCGCGCTCGCCGATATCACGCCGATTCGCAGCGGCAATGCCGCCCTTTTCATTCCCCTCGCCCGCTTCCGCGTCGAAGCCGCGCGCCGAGGCGCACCGCCACTGGCAGCAAGCTGCACTTATGTCATCGGCGAGGACCAGGAGCTTCCCGGCTCAGCCTTGAAGCCCTTCAGGCTTGATCTGGGCCCAAGGCTCTATTCGCGCATCGGCCAGCGCGAACTGGCATTAAGCGCCTGACAGGAGGACCGGACCGGCAAATGGACAGTCTCGTTACCACTGAATGGCTTGCCGGCGAGATCGAGACCAGTGACCTGAGGATCGTTGATGCCTCCTGGCATTTGCCGGACGCGAAGCGCGATGCGGCAGGCGAATACAGCGTGGGCCATATTCCCGGCGCGGTGTTCCTGAAACTCGGCGATCTGGTGGATAGCGCAGCGCCTTTCGACAACACCCTGCCGAGTGCGGAAAAGTTCGCCAGCCGGATGCAGGAACTGGGCCTGGGCGACGGCAGCCGCGTGGTGATCTACGATGACAGCCCGCTGCACAGTTCCGCGCGCGCCTGGTTCATGTTCAAGATGTTCGGCACCCCATCCGTCGCCATACTCGATGGCGGGCTGGCGAAGTGGAAAGCCGAAGGTCGGCCGCTGGCGAGCGGACAGGAAAACCCTCGCAAGCGCCATTTCACCGCGTGGTCGAATGATCGGGCTGTGCGCAGCAAGGCGGCGATGTTGGCCAATGTCACCAGCGGCGCGGAACAGGTTGTCGATGCCCGCGGAGCCGGGCGTTTTACCGGAACCGACCCCGAGCCGCGCCCCGGGATGGCATCGGGCCACATTCCCGGCGCTCGCAATGTGCCGCATACGGAGCTGTTCAACCCGGATGGAACCTACAAGAGCCGAGCCGATCTGGTCGCGGCGTTCAAGGCGGCGGGCGTCAATCTCGACCGGCCGGTTGTGGCGTCCTGCGGCAGCGGCATGACCGCCTGCGTGGTGCTCTTCGCCTTGATCCTGATCGGCAAATACGACGTTGCACTCTATGACGGCAGCTGGGCCGAATGGGGCAGCGATCCCGATACGCCCAAGGCACTGGGCAAAGCCTGATTCGCCCGCCGCGCAAGGCATTCCCAAGCGCCGCCGCGCTCGCTATGCCAGCGTCATGAGCAAGAGGCCGCCCACGACTGCATCGCCGGAAACCCGCCTCGTCACGGCCGGACGGCGGGCGGAATGGACCGGAGCGGTGGTCAACCCGCCGGTCTGGCGCGCCAGCACAATCCTCTATGATGACACCGCCGCGCTGGCACGCGGCCCCCAGACCAATGCCGACGGCCATTTTTTCTATGGCCGCCGCGGCGCGCCGACGCAGTGGGCACTCGCCGAGGCGCTGACCGAACTGGAGCCGGGTGCGGCTGGCACCATGCTCTATCCCTCCGGCGTCGCGGCAATTGCAGGCGCGCTGCTGGCCGTGCTGCGGCCTGGCGACGTCCTGTTGATGACTGACAATGCCTATGACCCCAGCCGGGGAATGGGCATGGGCCTGCTCAAGGACTTTGGCGTCGAGACTCGCTTCTTCGACCCACTGGACAATGACGCCTTCGAGGCCGCGATCTGCCCGCGCGCCCGCGCCGTGCTGCTTGAGGCACCCGGCAGCCTGACAATGGAAGTGCAGGACATCCCGGCCCTTGCCGCGATTGCCCGCCGGCATGGTCTGGTTTCGGTTATCGACAACACCTGGGCCAGCCCCTTGGGCTTCCCGGCGTTGGAACGGGGCTGCGACATTTCAGTGATGAGCCTGACCAAACATGTCGGCGGGCACAGCGACCTGATGATGGGCAGCGCCTCGGCGGGTGCCGAGCTTTACGCGCAACTGCGCAAGACGGCGCAGGCGCTGGGGCAAGTCGTCTCTCCAGATGATGCGGCCATGGCCTTGCGCGGCCTGCGTACGCTGGGCGTGCGGCTGGCGCGGTCGAGCGACAGCGCGCTCGCCATTGCCGCGCGGCTGGCCAAGCGCAGCGAAGTCGCCGAAGTGCTCTGCCCGATGCTGCCGGGTGCGCGCGGCCATGAGATCTGGAGCCGTGATTTCAAGGGCGGCTGCGGCCTGTTCAGTTTCGTGATGAAAGGCGGAGACGCGGCGCGGCGTAACCGCTTCATCGATGCCCTGAACTTGTTCGGCATTGGCTACAGCTGGGGCGGGTATGAGAGTCTGGTCGTGCCAGTCGACCCGGCAAATATTCGCAGCTGCAGTCCCTGGCCGCCGCGCGGCATGGACCCGGCAGACAAATACGGCGTGCGCCTGTCGATCGGTCTGGAAGACCCGGCCGACCTGATGGCCGATCTCGATCAAGCCTTTTCCGCGATGGGTGCGGCATGAACCTCCCCACCCGCATTGCCGAAGTGGTCAAATATCTCGATTCGATCGGGTTCGACTACGGCCATACGCGGCTCTCGCTTTTCCGTGCAGTGCTCGTGCTGATTGTCATCGCCCTGGTCTATGCCTTCGGGCGGCTGGGCAATCGCGGGGTGAAGCTTGCCTTCCGGCGCATGACGCGGCTCGAGCCGGCACAACAGGTGCTGGGCGAGAAGCTGGTCGGCATTGTGGTGTGGCTGTTGTGCATCCTGATCGGAATCGACTTCCTCGGCATCGATCTGACCGCGCTGACAGTCTTTTCCGGGGCTTTCGGCCTTGCCGTCGGGTTCGGCCTGCAAAAGACATTCGGCAACCTGCTGGCGGGAATCATCCTGCTGATGGATCGCTCGATCAAGCCCGGAGACGTTATCGCAGTGGGCAATCAGGGCGGCACGGGCACAGTCGGCCAGGTTAATCGCATCGGCATGCGCGCGATTTCGGTGATCACGCGCGACAAAGTCGAATTTCTGATTCCCAATGAAAACCTGATGATCAATCAGGTCGAGAACTGGTCCTATTCCTCGCTAGATGTCCGCGTCAAAGTGCCGGTTACAGTGTCATTCGAGACCGATATCGATCTGGCCGAAGCGCTGATGCTGCGCGCCGCGCGCGAATCCAAGCGCGTGCTGGACAATCCCGAACCCACGGTCTGGCTGCACTCGTTCGGCGAAAACGGCATCATGTTCGAAATCCAGATCTGGATCGAGGATCCGGAAGAAGGGCTGGGCAATGTTCGCTCGGACGTGCTCAAGCGATTGTGGCGGCTGTTCAAGGAAAACGGCGTCGAAGTGCCCTTTCCGCAGCGCGTCGTGCATGTGCGGTCTGACGAAGCATCGGCGCCGCAAGGCGAGGCATAATTTTCCTTAGGCCCCGCAAAGCCTTTCTGACTGGCAAGATTGCACTTTCGGGGCCACATGCAGCACCATGAACGCAGTGCCCCTTAATCCTTCTCGCCCGTCGGCAGGAAAAGTCTGGCTGGTCGGCGCCGGTCCCGGCGATCCCGATCTGCTGACCTTGCGCGCGGCGCGGCTGATCATGTCGGCCGATCTCATTGTGCATGACGGGCTTGTCGATCCGGCTGTGCTGGCCATGGCGCGCGCCGATGCGCAGCTTGTGTCCGTCGCAAAGCGCCGCTCGCGCCACACCATGGCGCAGGACGATATCAATGCCCTGCTCGTGCGTGAGGCGCTCTCGGGCCGCGACGTCTTGCGCCTGAAAGGCGGCGATCCGTTTATTTTCGGACGCGGCGGCGAGGAAGCCGAGGCTTGCCGCGCTGCGGGCGTTGCAGTCGAAGTGGTGCCCGGCATTACGGCCGCGATGGGCGCAGCCGCTGCCGCACAAATGCCCCTCACCCACCGCGACAGCGCCAGCGTGGTCAGCTTCGTCGCCGGCCAGTGCAAGGGCCTGACCGAGCAGGACTGGTCGGGCCTTGCCGGCAAGGGCCGCACTCTGGTGATCTACATGGGCCTAGCCACAGCCGAAGTCATTGCCGACAAGCTGATGGCCGATGGCCTCGCGCCGGACATGCCGGTTGCCGTGATCGAAAAGGCCACCCGCGCCGATATGCGCGTGCAGCGCGGGCCGCTCGCCGGCCTCGGCGCGCTGGTGGCGGAGCACCGGGTTGTCAGCCCGGCGATCATCGTTATCGGGGACGTCACCGCAATCAACGACAAGGAAATGCGCAAACTGGCGCTGGAGGCAATTTCGTGAAGATAGTGACTGGGAACGATCTGAAATCGGGTGACGTCACCTGGTGGACTGGCAGCGGCTGGTCGCGGCATATTGCCGATGCAGTGGATGCCGGCGATGAAGCCGAGGCCATTCTGGCTCGCGAAAGCGCCGCCCAGCGAGTCAACGCCGCCTATGTCATCGATGCCGAGCGCACCGCCGACGGCATCCGCCCCGCCCATATCAAGGAACGCATCCGCGCTTTGGGGCCGACCGTGCGGCTCGACCTGTCGCTTGATCCCACTGCCACGCCTGAGCGAGTTCTCTGATGTACAAGTATGACCAATACGACCAGGCCATGGTCGATACCCGCGTCGCCGAATTCCGCGACCAGACCGCGCGCCGCATTGCCGGCAAGATGACTGAGGACCAGTTCAAGCCGCTGCGCCTGCAGAACGGGCTCTATCTCCAGCTGCATGCCTACATGCTGCGCGTCGCGGTTCCCTATGGCACGCTGAACTCCGCGCAAATGCGTGTGTTGGGTGACATCGCCGACAAGTATGACCGCGGCTATGGCCACTTCACCACCCGGCAGAACATCCAGTATAACTGGATAAAGCTGGAAGATGCGCCTGATATCCTTGCAGATCTGGCCAAGGTCGAAATGCATGCCATCCAGACCAGCGGCAATTGCATCCGCAACATCAGTTCGGACCAGTTCGCCGGCGCCGCTGCTGACGAACTCGTCGATCCGCGCCCTTATGCCGAGCTGCTGCGCCAGTGGTCCAGCTTTCACCCCGAATTCCTGGCCTTGCCCCGCAAGTTCAAGATCGCGGTGATCGCTAGCGACACTGACCGCGCGGCGATGCGGCTGCACGACATTGGCATCCAGATCGTCAAGAACGCGTCAGGCGAGATTGGCGCGGCATTCTATGTTGGCGGCGGCATGGGCCGCACGCCGATGATTGCGCCGTTGATCAAGGACTTCGTGCCGCTCGACCAGCTGATCACCTATTCCGAGGCCTGCCTGCGCGTCTACAATCGCTATGGCCGCCGCGACAACAAGTACAAGGCGCGGATCAAGATCCTCGTCCACGAACTGGGCAAGGAAGAATATACCCGCCAGGTCGAGGAGGAATTCGCGCATCTGCTGACACAAGGCATCGAGCCGCCGCTGGCCGAGCTCGAGCGGATTATCCCCTATTTCGCCGACCCTGCCTACGAGGCCGGAGCGAGCGACGAGCTTGACCGCAGCGACCCCGATTTCGCGCTGTGGGTCGATCACAACTGCCATGCCCACAAACAGCCGGGTTATATGGTGGCGACAATCAGCCTCAAGCCCGTCGGCGGCATTCCCGGCGATGCCAGCGCGGACCAGATCCGCCTGATGGCTGATCTCGCCAAGCAATACAGCTTCGACGAACTGCGCGTCACCCATGCGCAGAACATCGTGCTGCCGCATGTCAAGAAGTCCGATCTTTATACGCTGTGGCAGTCGCTCGACGCGGCGGGGCTTTCCACCCCCAACCTCGATTCGATCGGCGACATCATTGCCTGCCCGGGGCTGGACTATTGCAGCCTCGCCAATGCCCGATCGATTCCGGTCGCGCAGAAGATTTCAGAACGCTTCGCCGCGCAGGACAAGCTCGACACGATCGGCGAGCTGAAGCTGAAGATTTCGGGCTGCATCAATGCCTGCGGGCATCATCATGCCGGACACATCGGCATCCTCGGCGTCGACCGGAAAGGCACCGAAAATTACCAGTTGTCGCTTGGCGGCTGCGAAGGCGCGGATACTTCGCTGGGCACGATCACCGGACCGGGCTTCAGCGAAGACGGTGTGGTCGATGCCGTGGAGAAAGTGACCGACCTTTATTTGTCCGAGCGCAAGGACGGGGAGCGCTTCCTCGATACCTATCGCCGCATTGGCATGGCACCCTTCAAGGAGGCGCTTTATGGCTGAAGTCCAACTCCGTTTCCGTGACGATGCTCCGGTAAGCGATCCCGCAGTGCCGCTGTCCTCCTTTGGCGAGACCAGCAATGCCGCCGCCGTGCGCATCGAGCCGGGCGAGGATGCCCGCGCGCTGCTGCCGCATCTGGATCGCATCCGGCTGGTCGAAGTCACGTTTCCCGCATTCACGGACGGGCGCGGTTATTCCTCGGCGCGGATTCTGCGCGAAGCTGGCTACACGGGCGAGCTGCGCGCTGCCGGTGACGTGCTGGTCGATCAGCTTGGCCATATGCGCCGCTGCGGGTTTGACAGCTTTGCCCCGGCCCAGCCGCTCGACGCGGATGATGCTCGCAACGCCCTCGAACGCTGGGCAGATGTCTATCAGGCCGCGGCCGATGGCCGGGCGCCGATCTGGCAAAAGCGTCATGGCTGATAACCAGCGCATCATGAGCAGACAGGTTGACCGCATCGATACCGGACCGCGTTTTCAAGAGTCCGATGCCGTGCGGCTGAACCGGCTGTTCCGCGGCAACGACACGCAGGAAATGCTGACCAGCGTCATCAAGGATGGCCTTGCTGGCGAAGTAGCTGTCGTCTCCAGCTTCGGCGCGGAAAGCGCAGTGTTGCTGCATCTGGTCAGCCAGATCGACCCCGCGCTGCCCGTGCTGTTCCTCGAAACCGGCAAGCACTTTCCGGCAACGCTTGAATATCGCGACACGCTGATCGGGCGGTTGGGCCTGACGGGCGTGCGCAATCTCGTGCCCGATGCCGCCGAACTGGCCGCGAAGGACGAAAATGGCCTGCGCTGGTCCTATGATCCCGATGGCTGCTGCGACATCCGCAAGGTCCGGCCGCTGGCAAAGGCCCTGGCTGAATTCGACGCGACTATCACAGGCCGCAAGTCATTCCAGTCAAGCACCCGCGCCGCGCTGCCGCGCTTCGAAATCGACAATTCGGATGCGCAGGGACGACTCAAGATCAATCCGCTGATCGACTGGTCGCCCGAGATGATCGCCACCTACATTGCCGAGCATGACCTGCCGCCGCATCCGCTGGTTGCCGAGGGCTATCCCTCGATCGGCTGCATGCCCTGCACCAGCAAGGTTGCCGACGGCGAAGACCCGCGCGCAGGACGCTGGCGCGGTTGGGACAAGACCGAGTGCGGCATCCACGTGCCCGGCGCGCCGGATGTGGGCGGGGATGATCTGCCGCCGGATTACGATCCGGTATTTTGAAATTGGCGGCGTCCCGGACTTAATCCGGGACGACGTTACAGCCAGCCCTGGCGGCGATACCATTCAGCAGTCGAACGAAGCCCCTGGCGCGTTTCGACAATCGGTGCCCACAAGTTAGCCGGAACGCGGTGCTGATCGCCCGCAACCCAGTCAGGATGGGCCATGTAGCCCGCACGGTCGAGCGTCAGCCTCGCCTTTTGCCCGCGCAGCAAAGTATCGCCGCGCGCTGCCAGTTCCAGCATGCGGCGTGAAAGCCCCGGCACCCAGATGCGGGCCCGGCCCACCGCCCAGCCGATTGCGCGGGCGAGTTCGTCATGCTGCCAGCCGCCCCGGCGCCCGTCATCCGGTTCGAATATACGGTGCGTCACATCCTCACCGCCCGGAACCAGAGCCAGTAGCAAGCGTGCCAGATCCTCGGCATGGATCATCGAAGTTCGCCCGCCGCTCGGCACGGGAACCACACCCCAGCGAGCCGAGCGGAACAGTTCGAAAATGGCATCGTCGCGCGGTCCATAGACCGCCGGCGGACGAACGATGGTCCAGTCCAGCCCGCTGGCCTTGACCACGCGCTCGCTGCGCGCCTTCGATCCGCCATAGAGCGACAGGTCCGGCTCGCGTGCTGCCAGCGATGAGACATGCACCAGCCGGGGCACACCTGCGGCCAGCGCTGCTTCAACTACGGCCATCGTTCCCGCGACATTTCCCGCCTCGAAGGCGGCGGCATCACGCGCGGTCGTCAGTCCGGCGATATGGATGACTGCGCTCGTGCCCCGCACCAGCCGGGACAGCGCGGCTCTGTCCGCTAGATCGCCGCGCACCCATTCGACCCCGGCGCGCGCTGTCTGCGGCTTGCGCGTCAGGGCGCGCAGTTCGACACCTTGCGCCGCTGCTACATCGAGCAAAGTCTGGCCGACAAATCCCGTCGCGCCGGTAACTGCGATTGTCATAAGATTGGCGTCACAGGATTACCAGCTGGTCACGGTGCACTACGGCAGGGCGCGGCGTATAGCCGAGGACTTCCTCGTGCTCGCGGCTATTGCGGCCAGCCAGGCGCATGCATTCGCCAGCATCGTATTCGCTGAGGCCGTTGGCGAGCACTGTGCCATCGGCTCCGCGGATGGCAATGGCATCCCCGCGCGAGAACGTGCCTTCCACGCCAGTGACCCCGGCAGCGAGCAAGCTCGAGCCAGTGAGCAATGCCTTGGCAGCCCCTGCGTCGATCACCAGTGCGCCCTTGAGCCGCAGCCGCCCGCCCAGCCACGCCTTGCGCGCGCGCGCCTTCTGCTTGGGCAGGAACAGAGTGCCAATGCCTTCACCCGCCAGCGCGCGGCCAAGCGGCGCGTCGTTGGTGCCATTGATGATCGCCAGAGCGATTCCGGCACGCTCGGCAATCTCGGCCGCCTGCAACTTTGAAGTCATCCCGCCCGACCCCATGCCGGAGGCCGAATCCCCAGTCGCCATGGCGTGAATTTCCCTGCTCACGCCGCGCACTTGTCGCTGCAACACGGCAGCGGGATCCTTGGGATTGCGATCATACAGGCCATCGACGTCGGACAGCAGCAACACGGCATTTGCCCGCGCAGCCTGGGCCACCCGCGCGGCCAGCCGGTCATTGTCGCCAAACCGGATTTCCTGCGTGGCAACGCTGTCATTCTCGTTGATCACGGGCACAGCCCCCGCATCGAGCAACCGGCTCAGTGTGGCCGTGGCGTTGAGATAGCGGCGGCGGTCTTCCAGGTCTTCGAGCGTCAGCAGCAATTGCGCCGCTGTCAGCCTATGCTGCCCCAGCAACTGCGCCCACAGTCCAGACAGCGCGATCTGGCCAACAGCGGCAGCGGCCTGCGCATCGGCAAGACTGCCGCGGCCGCCCTTCGCCAGCCCCAGCGTCGCCGCGCCGAGCGCAATCGCTCCTGAAGAGACAACAATCACTTCCTGACCCTGCGCGCGCGCGGCGGCGATCTCGCTGACAAGGCTATCCAGCCAGGCGCGCCGCAAGCCTTGCTTGCCGACGAGCAGCGACGAGCCAACCTTGACGACAAGGCGGGGGCAGGCAGCCGTGTTGGCCAGATCGGCGAGGCAGGCAATGGTCATGGACGGGGGATTAGCGGGGCATTGGAAAAATTAGAACTCAATAAACACCAGTCGTTCTTGCCGAGCGTCGAGACATCCAGCGCGGACACTCGATTTCGCTCGAGGCGAACGGAATGAGGCTGGCTCACAACGGCGACCAGGGCTTTTCCTCATCGGCATCCTCGCGCTCACCCACTGGCCTCTCGGTCATGGTGGCGGCGGGCAGATGTTCGATCACAGCGTCGAGCAATTTGTCCATGCCCTTTCCGGTCGCGCCGGAAATCGGGAACACCCGCGCAGCGCCTGCCGCTTTCAGCTCCTTGGTAAAGGCCTTGACTAGTTCGGCATCGACCAGATCGATCTTGTTGAGGGCAATCAGGCGCGGCTTTTCGTCGAGGCCAGCGCCGTAAGCTGCCAGTTCCTCCTCGATGATTTCCAGCGCCTCGGCCGGATCGGTGCCCTGGATGTCGATCAGGTGGATCAGCACGCGGCAGCGCTCGATATGGCCAAGGAAGCGGTCGCCCACCCCTGCCCCTTCGGCCGCACCGGCAATCAGGCCGGGAATGTCCGCCAGCACGAATTCACGGTGCTTGTGATAGACCACGCCCAGCTGCGGGCGCAGTGTGGTGAATGGATAGTCGCCGACTTTGGCCTTGGTGTTGGCCAGCGCATTGATGAAAGTCGATTTGCCGGCATTGGGCAGCCCGACGAGCCCGGCATCGGCCAGCAGCTTCAGGCGCAGCCAGACGTACATTTCCTCGCCCGGCCAACCCGGACCATGCTGACGCGGCGCGCGGTTGGTGCTGCTCTTGTAACTGGCATTGCCGCGCCCACCGTCCCCGCCGCGCAGGAAGACGATTCGCTTGCCCGCTTCGGTGAGGTCAGCCAGCACCGTCTCGCGGTCATCATCGAGCACCTGGGTTCCCACCGGCACCTTGACGATCAGATCTTCGCCGCCCGCCCCCGTGCGGTTCTTGCCTGCCCCGCCTTTGCCGCGCGGCGCCTTGAAGTGCTGGGTATAGCGAAAGTCGATCAGGGTGTTGAGACCGGGCACCGCTTCGAAAACGATATCGCCACCCTTGCCGCCATCGCCGCCGTCCGGCCCGCCATATTCGACGTATTTTTCGCGCCGGAACGACACTGCGCCGGGGCCGCCCGCACCGGAGCGAATAAAAATCTTGGCCTGATCGAGAAAATGCATGGGAATTGGTTAGCCGGTTATGAGGCAAATGTCGCGCTTGGGGTTCGACAGGCTCAGGATGAGCAGAGCGAGGGGCGCGGGTTGGCTGAGAATTGGCTCAGGCCGGAGCGAGAATGGCGGGGTTCGAGAACCGGAGCGGAGCGACCTGCAGGTCGTGAGCACCGGAAGCGCAGAAGCCTGCCGTTCGCAGCCCGGCATGGGTCAATTATCAGTCAACACGCCTGGTGGAGCCGAGGGGGATCGAACCCCTGACCTCGTCATTGCGAACGACGCGCTCTCCCAGCTGAGCTACGGCCCCGTTCCAGTGCGAATATGGCGCAGTTCCGACCGAAGCCTTGCTGCGCGCGGCCCCCTTAGCGAAGAGGCCGCTGGCTTGGAAGACAATTCTTGCGCGCGGAGCGAGATTGTCTTCCCCCAGCAAACCCGCCTAGCGGACGGGCACGGTGGTCGGCGCCTGCCCCGTCAGGATGATCGGAATCGGCGGCGGCGGCGCATAACGCGCGTTCCACGCCGCCAGGTCCACCTGATACTGGGCATAGTCGCGGTAGAAATCCTCGTAGACCTGATCGAGCTTGGGCATGTTCAGCGCCGCGAAATTGTGGAGCTGAACCGAAGTGACCGGCGCCAGATCACGCACCACCAGCAGCGCAGCATCGCAGAATTTCGGCAGCGCCGGCGGGAACGCATAGAAATTGTAGACCTTGGTCAGATAGGACTCCCGCTGGCGGACAAAGCCTGCGCCATATCGCGCGCGAAACCCGGTATCGACGCCGCGATTGGCGGCAGTCAGACGGCGTGCGTGGGTGCGCAGCATCACTTTGTACGCGGCAAGGATTTCAGCGTGCTGCGGCTGGACGCAATTGAGCGCCGCGACATTCAGAGCCGAACGCAAGTTCCAGACGATCTGATCCGGATTCAGTCCCTTGTTCGTAGTCACACGGTGGCCATCGAGGCCCATGGCGGGCACGACAATGTTAGTGGGCGCGCCCATCGGCGG
>Ga0075370_10000031_pt1 | contig 45385 bp, 41 predicted proteins | sample EndMethybrTD3035_FD_71398 | JGI IMG/M metagenome (GOLD analysis project Ga0075370, IMG submission 71398) | Populus endosphere microbial communities from Tennessee, USA - Endosphere MetaG P. TD hybrid TD303-5 | ecosystem: Host-associated > Plants > Roots > Endosphere | place: USA: Tennessee... | reverse complement strand
CCGCTGCACAAGGGCTTGCGGAATGGTGTTGGCATCGACAATTCCTTCGACACTGGTCGGCGGAACGCGAATTCCGTCCATTAGCACCAGCACCCGGTTCAGACCGATATTGCGAAGGTTGAGATAGTTTCCGGATGTAGGAGCCAGGCCGGACAGTGAACCGGAGCCAGTCACGCCGTTGTTGCTGCGAGATCCGAAGAATTGCGGCAGCTTGTTCAAACCATCGGCGATATTGGTGGGGGCCGAGCGCACCAATTCATCGGTCGAGGCGACGACCACCGGAGTAGGAGCTTCATAGCCATCGCGAACGATGCGGGTGCCGGTAACGACGATTCCTTGGTCAGCTGTCTGCTCACTTTCGGTTTGCGAGCCGGTCGAATCTCCGGCCTGCTGAGCTGCTGCTCCTTGCGACCAGAGCAGCAATGCTGGCAGCGTAGTGCCGCATAGAAATCCGGACTTTAGCCAGTGTTTCATCGCGATCCTCCCTTTTGTAATATTATCAAAACTTGCGGCAAACTGGCATGTACGGCCCTGCAGCATCGCCTGCTCCCGCACAGGTGGCTTAATTATTGTATCGAGCGCTTCAATTTAACATTAGAATATGCATTAGGCGCGCGTCCAATGAACTTTGGTGGAGCTTATATGAATTCAAGGAATAAGAAGTGGCCGCCGCCGGGCATTGGCATGACCCCCAGCTTTCCAACAACAGGGGTTAGAGCCGGACTGCGGTCTGATCCGATACCATTCTTTGGAACCCTTGGGCTAGGAGCTTGCCGGCCATTGTCACTGTGACGGGCTGAGTAAGTCACCGGGATTTACCAACGTAATCGAGCGCTTGTTGCTGATCACATCATGCGTTCGATCATCGTTGTAGTATATGCGCCACTTCTCTGACTTTTTCGCGGGCATCTGCAAGCCTCACGAACAAGTGGGTGTTCACCGCTCCGACTGATCTGTCGCAAGCAACAGCCTCGCGCACCCCGCAATCCGGTCGGACCAAGCGAGCATACCCAGCCAATCCCGCGGGATCGCGCCGACGCCATAGAGCGCACCTGCCAGCTGACCGGTGATGGCCGCGGTGGTGTCGGCATCCTCGCCAAGGTTGGCAGCAAGCAGGACTGCATCGAAGAAGGTGCCGGTGCGCCCGACGCACCACAGCGCTGCTTCCAGGCTGTGCGCAACATAGCCCGACGAGCGAATCGCATTCCTGTGCTTGCCCCGCCATGAGCCGGCCATGATCTCGCCGATCCTGCCGGCATAGGGATAATCCCGGCTGCGCATCACCTGGCTGCGGGTGCGGCCCTCGATGGCATCGGCCAGCATGTCGGCAAAGGCAATGCAGGCATCCACTGCCTCGGGAGCGCCATGGGTGGTGCGGCTCTGCCGTGCCGCCACGTCGCGCAACATGCCGCGATCCTGCCAGTGCCGGATCGCCACCGGTGCAAGCCGCATCAGGCTGCCATTGCCTGCGCTCCTGGGGCCGGCTGAACCGGCAAAGGGATGGCCGTTCTGCCTGAACCGGCTGAGCGCAGCGCGAGTGGTAACGCCGATATCGAAGCAGGTGCCGGTGCAGGAGTACTCGCCCTGCTCATGCCAGGCGACAAACCGCCGCATAAGGTCCGCCTCGTCGAGTTCGGGATGAGCCAGGAGGCTGTCCATGAGTGCCAGCGCCATCGAGGTGTCGTCAGTCCACTGGCCGGGCTCCAGCCTGAACGGACCACCCCCGACGATGTGGGTCAGGCGCGGCTTGCTGTCGCGGGCTGAGAACTCGAGGGTCGTGCCAAAGGCATCGCCAACGGCAAGACCGAGCATGGCGCCGACTGCGCGGTCCTCGATCGCCGTGCTGGAACTGTCGGGCAGCGGCTCGCCTTCTGCGTGCGTGCTGAAGACATAGGCCTCCAGCGCCAGGTTCTCGATGGCGCCGAGCCGCGCCTCGCGCACCAGTTCGATGGCCCGCTCGCAGTACATGCCAAGCTCGGTCAGCAGCACCGCGGCCATGGTTCCCGCCCGGCCAAGCCCGCCCTTGCAGTGAACCAGCACGTTGAACCCGTCGCGCAAGATGGCGCGGCATTCCTCACCGATCACCGACCACGAACCGGCAAGGGTGGCATGGGGAATAGTGCCATCGACCATCGGGAAAAGGTGCCAGCCCATATGCCGCGCCTCGACCTCGGCGCGCAGCCCCGCAACCCCAAGCTTCTCCAACTCGTGGTTCTCGAGGAGGGTCACCACCATGGCGGCGTTCCAGTCGGCGATTACATCGAGATCGAGACCAAGGTCGCGCTCCCATGCGCCGGTACGCGCGCCCGGCTGCTTCTTGCCCGGGCAGAAAGTCAGGCCGACCTTGCCCAGGCCGGGCCCGGCGGCGACCTCGGCGATCTCAAGGGGGTGGGTGATACTGGTACGCATGGGGCAAGGCTCCTTTGGGTCGCTGGTGGCAACGCCGGCCGCGCAAATCGCTCCGCCAGCGCCTGTTCCCACGTGATCCATGGAAGTGCCTGCTTCTCAACACCTATCTGATTTTGCTCTGGATTTATCTCGAAACATGGCGCTGTAAGGGCTGATCGGCAGTCGCACAAAGCCGCTCATGGAGTGGCCCTGCTTTATCAAGCGAGGGCGCATACGACGACAGGGACAAACAGGGAGGCGGTTCCTCGCTGCAAGTGGTGGTTGAGGGGCGGCAATCAATGTCAGACGATCCGGAACGGCAGCTTGTGGCCACGTCTTAAGCAGTTCTGCCGTTTGTTCATCTGTGGACGCCCCACGGAAGGCAAGCGGTGATTTCGAGAATTGCGCTTGATCGGATGCTGCCATCTGTCCGGCCTTTGGGTGCAGCGTTGCTGCGGGCCTGTTTGGGAGTTCGCGGATCAGATCCAAATCAGACAGACGTGCTAGAGGCACGAGAGCAAATCCTGGTTTTTCCGATCCCGTCCTACCGACTGTTGCGCCATACTCTCCTTCGATCGCTTGCCGTCCTCCGACGACCTCTGGTGTTGTCGTTTTAACCTGACACCACCCGAGCTCTGTAATCCTGCTTCGTCGTTAGCACGGCCCAGATAATGCGTGCTGTCTTGTTGGCCTGCGCCACGCTGACCAACATACGCGGTTTGCGCGTGAGCATGCCAGCCAGCCATGAGCCTTCCGGAGCACCGCGCCGGCTGGCGTGTTGAACGACGGCACTCGCCCCTATGATCAGCAGGCGCCTCAAAGTGCGCTCGCCCATCTTCGAGATGCGCCCGAGCTTGGTCTTGCCACCCGTCGAATTCTGCTTCGGGGTGAGCCCGAGCCAAGCGGCAAAATCACGGCCGCGACGAAACGTCTCCATCGCAGGAGCCAACGCTGCAATCGCCGTCGCCGCGATGGGGCCAATACCCGGTATCGTCATGAGCCGGCAAACCACCTCATCCTCACACGCGGGCCGTGCGATCTCCTTATCGAGTTCGGCGATGCGACAATCCAGCTCGTCGAGCAGGCCGAGCATGGCGCGGAACATATCGCGAGCTACTGGCGGTAACGAGGCACCGAGATCATTGTCGACCAGCTCACCGAGCATCGACATCCAACTTGGACCCCGCGGTGCCACCCACCCATACTCGGCGAGATGTCCGCGGATCGCGTTGATCGTCTGCGTACGTTGCCTGACAAGGAGGTCGCGTGTGCGAAACACCAGTCCCGACGCTTGCTGCTCCTCGCTCTTCACCGCGACGAAGCGCATGTTGGGTCGCCGCGCTGCTTCGCAGATCGCCTCGGCATCGGCCGCATCGTTCTTCTGCCGCTTCACGAACGGCTTTACGTAGGCAGGGGGAATAAGCCGGACATCATGCCCCAACTGCGCAAGCTCGCGGGCCCAGTGATGGGAGCTGCCACACGCCTCCAAAGCAACCAGGCAGCGAGGCTGCGCGGCGAAGAATGGCAACACCTTGGCTCGCGTAAGCCGTTGGCTGAACAGCTGACGCCCGCCTCATCCGCTCCGTGAGCTTGAAAAACCGACTTGGCGATATCCAACCCGATCGTGCTAACTTCTTCCATGGACGCCTCCTGCTTATAGGTGCTCGACACACCTACCTTGGCATAAGATGCCGCCGGGGGGCGTCCACCCCATCAGACATGTTTTTTGTTCCATCTAACATGCGGTAACGCACTAGTTTCAATTCGTATTTTTCTGGCTAGGGAGTGCTGGGGAGATCGCACGGCTGCCTTTGCGCCAAAATTGAATCGAAGATTCATCCGTTGCAAGCATTTATTGGGTTCGAAGCCTACTGACGGGTCAGCTAATTTTTTGGCTTCCGTTTACGACAGCCGAATGCGCTGGCGCATACCCATTAGCTAATATTTCGATTGCCCGCTGCATTCCGGCTTCAACATTGCCGTCCAGCGGGGCCAGTCCTCCGGCTGCGAGCATCAACGGCAAAAAGTGAATGTCGTCCAGCGGAAAGTCCGCGCGCATCAGACCCGCAGCCTTGGCGCGCTCGAGCGGCTTTGCCAGGATTGCCTCGATACCCGACCGCACGCTGCGGATATATTGGGGCGACTGGCGCTTAATCGGCAGTGCTTTCTGGAAGCCGTTGCTGGCGATCGTCAAATCAGCGAGCGCTCTGATGCCTACGAAAAATGCATCGTCAGCGTCGCCGCACTGCTGGATCTTGGCTGAGAGATCGTCAAGGTAGGTCTGCAAAACCGCGAGGGCAATTGCTTGCCGGTCAGGAAAATTTCGATAGAGCGTGCCGCGCCCTACGTTCGCCACATCCGCCACGCGCTCAAGTGGCGCATCAAAACCCTCCTCCATGAATACTTTTACGGCGGCTTCGATCAAGCGCTCACGCCGTTCACGTGCGTCGCGTCGGGTCAGTAATTTCGGCGTCGCGATCGTCAAATTCACGAAATTCCCCAGCGATAAAATTGCGCAGTCCACCATTGACGGCGGGCACGCATTCCGACAATCAATTTATCTGGACAGCGCTGTCCGGATGTGGCAGCAAGCTATCAGCAGCGCCTCGTTTAGGGCGTCTCGGACTAAGTAGACGGGAGAAAGTCATGTCGAAAAAGCTCACCATCATTTCGCTCGACGGGCACGCACAGATGCCGCCAACGGCGTGGGAGAATTACCTGGACCCGAAATTTCACAGCTACCTGCCTAAGCTCGGCAAGGAGCGCGAGGCCATGGCCAAATTCATGGCTCTGCACCTGGGCAAGACGCATAACGAAGCAGATCTCGACATAATCGACACGGAAGGCGCCTATCGAGCGGGGGGCGACCGCGGCTGGTGCGATCCGCACATCCGCCTGGCTGAGATGGACCGCGAAGGCATTGCTGCGGAATTCGCCTTCGACGGCGACCCGCGCATGATCGGCATGTTCTTCATGTCTTCCAACTGTCCCTATCCCAAGGACGTCTGCAACGCGGGCGTGCGTGCATACCATCGTTGGATGCACGACAGTTTTGGCTTTGCGGCAGACCGTCTGATCCCGGTGGGTATCATCGGCCACACGCCCTGGCCGAGCATGAAGGAAATGGTAGCCGAGCTTGACTGGATTGCCGACCGTGGCTTCAAGGCGACCTCGATGCCGGGTTTCGTCACCTATCCGGGTGAGCCCGAGCTTTATGACCCCTACTGGGATCCGTTCTGGGCGCGCTGCGAAGAGCGCGAAATCTCCTTGTGGGTGCACGCCGGCCACGGCGACGCACAGGGGGCCACGGGCAATGCGATGCTTAATCTGTACAACAACCTCAAGCCCGACATGAGCAATTATGAGGAATTGCATGCGCAATTCATCGCGCCTCTGTCCGACGGCGCCGGGGTTTTCGAGGCGATGAAGCCGCGCCGGTCGATGTGGCAACTCATGCTGGGCGGTGTGTTTGATCGCTTCCCCAAACTGAAGCTGGTTCTCAACGAGATCTATATCGACTGGATGCCGGGAACGCTGCGTTGCCTTGACGAGGAATTCAAAGCACGTCGGGGCGAAATTCCCGCCAAGCGCCTGCCCAGCGAATATTGGCAGACGAACGGCCTCACCAGCATGTCATTCCCGCGCAAGTGCGAGGTGGCAATGCGCCATGAGGTCGGCCTCGAATGCATCACGTTTGGGCGCGACTACCCGCATCCAGAAGGCACCTGGCCCAATACCAAGATGTGGCTGCGCGATCTATTCATCGGCGTGCCAGAAAACGAAGTGCGGGCGATCCTCAGCGAAAACGCAATTCGGGCGCTCAATCTTGATGGCGCGCATCTCGATGCGATCGCGGAGCGCATTGGGCCCACGGTCGAGGAAATCCTGGGGCCTGGTCCGGCAGTCGATCCGGCTTTGATTGCCCACTTCGACAAGCGTGGACATTACCTCCAGCCGGCCGAAGGCGAGCAGCGGTTTGACGAAATCCGTGAGCAGTTCCGCGAGGACGCTTGGATGGCGTCGGGCTTCGTTCCCGCCTGAATCCGAATTTAGTGAAATCGGCGGCGGGGCGAGTCTTTATTTGGCATGCGCCTCGCCACACGAAGCACTTCTTCGAAGACGCGAGCACTAAAAGGTCCGCGTCAAACCGGAGATTTGAAGAACGGAAATGCGCATTGCGCATTCTAAATTAATTAGAACCCAATAAATAACCAAAATAAGTAACAATGTGAATTATTCCAAAATCTGTAACCTGGAAACTTGAATGATTTTTTGAAGAATAAAATAAAATCGATAAAATTATGATTATCTTTTGATGACTCTATCGACACCACAAAAAAATTTGGGGAGGAATCTAATCATGAAAGTCTCTTATAAAACGCTCGCCCGCACGACGGTGGCACTGGCGTCGATGTGCATGGGTTCTCAAGTCTTCGCTGCCGAGGCGCCTGAAGACGGCGGCAGTGAAGGTGGCTCGAATGACATTATCGTCAGCGCCCGCCGTATTGAGGAGCGCCTGCAAGACGTTCCGATTTCGGTCGCAGTAGTCAATCAGGATCAACTAACCAAGGCTAACATCACCAGCACCGACGATCTGTCGAAGATTATTCCGGGCCTGAACGTTGAACAGCGGTATACCGCCGAAACCAACGCCTTTGCGATCCGGGGCTTCAACCAGGCCCTGCGGACAACTGCTGCAGTCGGCACCTATTTCGGTGAAGTCGTTGCCCCACGCGGCGGCGCAGGCGCATTCCCGGGCGGTGACGGGGCTGGACCGGGCAACCTGTTCGACCTCCAGAACGTCCAGGTGCTTAAAGGTCCGCAAGGCACGCTTTTCGGCCGCAACACCACTGGCGGCGCTGTTCTGCTGACACCCAGGAAGCCGACTGACCAGCTCGAAGGCTATGTCCAAGGTTCTTACGGCAACTTCAACATGTATCAGCTTCAGGCAGTAGTGAACCTGCCGCTCGCGTCGTGGGCCCGCCTGCGCCTTGGCGTTGACAGGATGCAACGTGATGGCACGCAGAATAACTATTCGGGCATTGGCCCCGCCAAGCTCAATGACATTGATTATTACGCGCTGCGCGGGAGCCTCGTGCTCGACATCACGCCGGATCTCGAGAACTACACGATCGTGTCCTACTCAGATTCGGATCACATCGGCACGCAGCCACAGATTTACCGGGCAAATCCGTTCACCAATTTCGGCGGGGCAACTAAGGCTGGCGCGCAAGTTGCTCGTTTGCTTGCAAGCAATGACCCGTACAGGGTCGAAAACAACATGAGCAATCCGCGATCGCATACCAAGAACTTCCAGGTGATCAATACCACGAAGTGGAACGTAAGCGACACTATCACGCTCAAGAACATTGTGTCCTATGCGTCGTTCGAGCAGAACCTCAACCAGAGCGTCTTCGGATCAAACTGGCCGGGTTCTGCCTTGATCCCGATTCCTTTCGCTGCCGGGATCGACTCCCGCATTTCCACCGCTCAGGCGTTCAATGGCGAAGGTCAGAACGGCAATGATCAGCGCTCGTTCTCCGAGGAGTTCCAGATCCAAGGACATTCGAGCGATGGCCGACTGCAGTACCAGGCTGGTCTGTATTTTGAGCATTCCACACCGGGCAATCCAACCAACAACGAATCGATTTCCGTTGGCGCAGTATGCCTTGTCGGTCCTTACAATGGCTTGGCCGACATGCGCTGCCTGAGCGGGACGGGTGCTTCGGTCAACCAGAGTATCTCGACGATCGAATACATCAACAAGGCTGTCTATGCCCAGGCAACCTATGCCGTGACTGAACAAGTCAAGCTGACCGCCGGTTTCCGTCTTACCAATGACGTGACGAACGCTACGAATCGGTCATACCAGTGGAATTTCAACAGCGCGCCGCCTCTAGGCGCAACCATTCCGATTCCTCTCTCGCAATTCGTCGCTCCGACCTTGGGAGTAGGCCCAGATGCTTGCCAAATACCGAACAAGCCGTTTGCCTCGTCCGACCCCGCCAAGAACTGCTTGGTGCCAAGCAGCGCGGGGCTGCACACCGAAAGCACGCGCCCTACCTGGACCCTAAGCGCCCAGTACAATCCCACGCCAGATGTGATGCTCTACGGCACCTATTCGCGCGGCTATCGCCAAGGTTCGGCGGGACCTGGAGCGATCGGGGCCAAGACCACTTTCGATCCTGAAACGGTCGACAGCTTCGAGATTGGCGCAAAGACAAGCTGGCGCGGCACGATGCCTGGTCACTTCAATGCCACTGGGTTCTATTCGAAGCTCAAGGACTACCAGATGCTTGTGGGGCTGCAATGCACCCTTGCCGTCTGTCCGGCCAGCAGCTCTGCCACATCCGTGTTCAACGCGGGCAAAGCGCACATGTATGGTATCGAGTTTGACGGTTCTTTGCGGCCTTCGGATTTCTTTCGCCTCGATTTCGCGGGCGCCTGGGTGCATACGCGCGTCGATGCGTTCACTGTAGATCTCTCGCCATACATCGCCAATTTCAACAACCGGCTTAGCCCGGCAGCTGTTGGCGATCCAATGCCATTGACTCCGGAATTCAGCGCCAATGTCTCGGCCACATTCAAGCTGCCGATCCCCGAAAGCGCCGGGAAGCTCGAATTCACAGCGTCATACCGGTATTCGTCGAGCTTCAATTATGCTGCATCGGATACCAACTCTAACGCCGCAGCAGCAATCAGAGCTGCGCTTCCGCCAGCGTCGTCGCCCCTATGCAATGCAGCCTGTCAGACGAGCCAGCAGAATGCCGCTTTGATTGCCGCCACTCCGATCGACAAGGCGACGGCAGTTAATCAAATTGACCTTAATCTCGACTGGCGCGATGTCGGTGGCATGCCAGTCGATATTGGTGTCTTCGCCACTAACGTGACCGATCAGGTAACTTACACGCTGATCCAGCCGCTGTTCAACAGCTTCGGCTTCGATCTTCGTTACCTGGGTCAGCCGCGCATGTATGGCGCTCGCCTGAAGGTTCGGTTTGGCCGAGGCACCTCGAGCTGATTTGCAAGAACAAGCCGGGTACTCCGCCAATTCGGCGGAGTACCCACTCTGTTGCACGTGGGTTACGCGGCCAGCGCGCAGGTTACTTTCAGAGCGAATGCCAAAGCTGAAAGTGAGTGGCGATTATGGTCTTTTCTTGTCCTAAGTCGCCGTGATCGGACCCCATGACAACCAGCCAAATAGCTGGAGGTGGACAGCATGAATCCGGTCAATCTTAGGCTCCGCAAAATTGCTGAACGAACGACCGGTTTTGACGACATGTTCGGAGCAGCAAACGGCAGCTTCGTCAGCGGCAGCAGACCAAAGCAAAATGCATACAGCCGCGCCCCCCAAAGCAGGATCAGGTCACACGCGGGGTTGGGGCACAGGCCATCCAGACCAAAGGGACCAGGCCGTTAGGGCGGCATCCAACTGGGCGAGTTATCCGCCGTTGTGTTCAGCCCGATTGTAGACTGCTGCTGCGGCACGCCATGGTCCTTTGTGCGCTCGCTCCATAGGCACGCCGCACCCCTCACAGAGCGCGACATAACCTCCATGCTTGCCATGCGAGAGCGAATGCATCGATGGCTTGTGGCGACCCGGGTAGCAAAGCAACGACATGATCGCCCCTCATTGCTTCAAACTGGCTGCTTTACCAGGCGCGGCAAAATCAAGGGCAGCCTGCTGGCACCGCCATGTGCGTCAGCAGCCGTGCGCGCGGAGCCGAAGCAACTGCCACCGACTGAGCCATACCAGCCGTTGCTGCTGACCAAGGCGTCCTAATCCCAGTCTTCCTCAAGCTGATCGAGCCGGGTCCGCCGCGTCACCGGTTCCCTGTGCGGATGCGGCGGATTCTCGCAACTCGCGTCGCAGAAATGCTCACCCTCGAACCCGTCGGCTTCAACCTCCTCGATCAGAAGCGCCATGCCGTCAAAATCGCCTCCCTGCATCGGATAGTCGGCCAAACCTTCAAAAACAAAACCCCCCATACAAAGCTTTCCGAATTAATTATCACACCATTCCACCTGACGGTCATGACGCACAAAATTTATTTGTATTACGTAATTACGATATGAAATTTTATTATGTATCTGCCGGATTTCCCCCAATTAGGTAACCTAAATCACGCCTGAAGAAATTATAATACCAGTCTATTCCAAAGGAATGCTGGCATCGACTTCGGCGATCGCCGCCTTGGCCTGCCGAACGAAGTCCCGCATCTCGCGCTTGCGCTCTTTCATGACGCGCGTGTGCAGCCCGTTCTTGTAGGCGTTGCGGTTACCCTTAGGCGCGCCCGAGCCCTTGCCGCCGTGCATGCGGCAGCGCTTGCCTCCGGCGATCTTCGGAGCCTGGCAAGCCGCGCCGGACCGGGTCTTGGCACCGCAGCGGGCGGCCGCCTGCATGTGGCCGACATTGCGTTTGTGCAAACCGGCCATGCTCACTTGTCCTTGCGCAGAAATTGGGTGCGCTTTTCGCTGGCGGCGAGGAGCTTGGTGAACGCGCTGACACCCAGCGCCCACTGCTTGATATATTCGGCCTCAGCCTGGCGGTCGGGCTCCAGGATGGCGTACTTCTGACGCTCCCTAACGAGCAGCACCGCCTCGTCCAGCATCTGCTCCAGCTGGATCATCCGCTTGTCGCGGGTGATGCTCTGGTCTGCAAAGGAGATAACGTCGGCCTTGGGGGCAGGTTGCTCTGCCTCCAATTGGCTTCTCGCTTCCCGCTTGGCGGAGCGCTTCTCCGACAGCTCGATGGTGAGGGCGGGTACACTGATCACCTTGGCAGGCGTTGTGTCAGCACCCTGGGCCTCATTGTCGTTGGCGGGCGTGGGCAGAGTTGAGCCGGTCGTATCCATGCCCCCACCATTTTGTCACGACGCAGCTCGAAAAAGCGCAAGGTTGCCGCCGGCCCCTACGGCGCATGGGTTATCCACTGTTTCGGTGGCGATGAGACAGGCTCATCAGGGCAACCCGTTACGGTGCATGAGGTTGAATTCGAATTCCAGGCCAAGTGCCGTGGTTAGGCGTGGCCACGCCGCGCATATGTTATCCTTGCGGCCAGAGCCGCGAGAGGATCGTCGGCAGGTGCCTGCGCTACGGCTACGGTGCATAGGGTTGAATTCGGTTTCTACGCGCAGTCGCGCATGAGCGTCAGCTTGTCCGTGCTCGGGGACAGAATTTCCCCGATTACCTTCATGGGAACCCTTGCGGCATTCTTTCGGCTAACTCGTTCATTCTACTGGACATCATGCGTGTCCGTGGCATCTGTCGCGTCGAGAATCTCCTTGCGCGCCCCGCGCCGCCCCGGTCGCATCCGAACCGGGGCTTTGGGTGGTAAAGCAGCATGGTGCTGCTTTCCACCAAGGAGATCCCCCGCATGACCAGGCCCGCCTCGCCGCCGAAGCTGGACGAGCCATCCCGCGACAGCGCAGTTGGACCATGCGCGATGCCGGCCCTCGACCTCGATGCCGAACTCGCCGCGCTCGCCGCGATGAACCTGCCGCAATTACGTCAGCGCTGGAGCGAGCTAACCGGACGCCCGGTCCCCCGGGTCGGGCAGATGCTACTACGCATGGCGCTCGGCTGGGAACTGCAGGCCTCGGTCTATGGCGGGCTCTCGCGGCGTTCGGCACAGCGCCTCGCGCAGATGGCGGCGGCGAGCGCCTTGCAGCCCGCGGCGATGAAGCTGACCCGCGAATGGAAAGGCACGCTCCATACAGTCACTGTCGCAGGCGACGACACCATCCACTGGAACGGCAAGGCGTGGAACTCGCTCAGCGAAGTGGCCCGCGCAATCACCGGCACGCGCTGGTCGGGCCCGGTGTTCTTTGGCCTCAGGAAGGGGAAAGCAGCATGAACCCAATACGCTGCGCCATCTATACGCGGAAGTCGAGCGACGAGGGGCTCGAGCAGGACTTCAACTCGCTCCACGCCCAGCGCGAAGCCTGCGCCGCCTATGTGCTGAGCCAGGCGAGCGAGGGCTGGACCCTGTTGCCCCAGCCCTACGACGATGGCGGGATCTCGGGCGGCACGCTCGAGCGGCCCGCGCTCCGGCAACTGCTCGCCGATGTTGCCACAGGCAAGATCGACATCGTCGTCGTCTACAAGGTCGACCGGCTGACCCGCTCGCTGCTCGACTTTGCCAAACTGATCGAAGCTTTCGACAAGGCTGAGACCTCTTTCATCTCGATTACCCAGTCATTCAACACGACGACCAGCATGGGTCGCCTCACGCTCAACATGCTGCTGAGCTTTGCCCAATTCGAGCGCGAGGTCACCGCCGAGCGAATCCGCGACAAGCTCGCCGCTTCCAAGGCCAAGGGCATGTGGATGGGCGGGGTTCCGCCGCTCGGCTACAAGCCCGATGGTCGCAGCCTTGCCGTGGTCGAACCGCACGCCAGGCTCGTGCGCGATATCTATGCCCGCTACCTGCGGCTGGGGAATGTCCGGACTGTCGCTGCGCAGCTGACCGCCGAGGGCATCATGGTCCCCAGGCGCAAGACCGGTACCGGCAAGCCGATGGGCGGGGCACCGTTCTCGCGCGGCCAGCTCTATACGATCCTCAGGAGCCCGATCTACGTCGGCGAGATCCCGCACAAGGAGCAGGTCTTCCCCGGCAATCATGCAGCCATCATCGAGCGGCCCATGTGGGAGGCCGTGCAGCGCAAGCTTGCCAGCCATGTCAAGGGCGAGCGCAAGGCAGGTCGGGCACCTATCGTCAGTTCGCTGGCCGGCAAATTGTTTGACGCCGAGGGCGAGCCGATCCTGGCAAGCCATACGACCAAGGCCGGCAAACGCTATCGCTACTATGTCAGCAAGGCGCTGCACTTGGGAACAAGTGAAACCGGGCTGCGCTTGCCGGCCCGGGAGGTCGAGCAGACCATCGCCCATGCGCTTGCCGGGCTGCTGGACGATCCGCTCTCGCTTGCTGAACTCGCCGTCCTCGATGTCCGGCCCGAGGCACTCAAGCCTCTGGCTACCCGCTCAGAGGCGGCAGCAAGGACCCTGCGCGAGACTAGCGCCGGTATTGGCAAATTGCTTGCCAGCGTGACGGTCCAGGATACAGGCCTTGGTCTCACCATCTGCAGCAAGGCGGTCGCCACAATGCTGGGAGTGCCGCAGCGCGAGGGTGCTCCTGCCAGTCTTACCCACTCGTTCCCGGTTCGGCTGACCCGAACCGGTCGCGCCATCCGGCTGGTCCAGAACAATGGTGCCCTTGCTGTCAGCCATGGCGAAGCCGATCCTGCGCTGTTGCGACTGATCCTGCGTGCCCAGTCCTGGTGGAAGTTCCTGTGCGAGGGCGAGCTCGATGTGACCCAGCTTGCGCAGCGCGAAGGCGTGACCACCTCGTGGGTGAGCCGCACGGTGCGGCTCGCGTTCCTCTCGCCGCGGGTGGTCGAGGGCATTCTGGCCGGACGCCTGCGCGCCGGGATCGATGCGACGCATCTGCTGCGCGCCGAGGCAATCTCGGTCGACTGGGAAGAGCAGGAGCAGCACCTGCTGGCAGGATAGTCCGTCCTCGAAACTGTGGAACTCGACGTTTCCGGCACTGACAGCGGCCACCAATTCTGCTTCATCCAAATCAATGAACCGGAATGTCCGCGAAATCCGCCTGCGCAATCTCTTCACCGGCCCGGAAGTCTGGGGACGGGGCCCCGGCATCCTTGTCCAGCGCGCCCTGGTCAACAAGATCGGACATGACCAGGTCCCCGAAGTAATCCGGCTCTCGCTCGAAGGCGTCAGGCGGATGGACGTGACCTTTGCCAGCGAAGTTATCGTCGAGCCGCTCCGGCGCTATCTTGGAATCAAGAGCATATGCGTGGTGCATCTTGCGACACTCGATCTCGCTGAGAACATTGCCGCCGCGGCGCAGAGGCAGCAGCTGCCGCTGATGATCTGGAACGACGCGGTGGTCCAGGTGGTCGGACTTGCGCCGCGGGCAGGCAACCGGGATGCACTTGCCTATGTGCTCAAACGGCAGCAGGTTCGTGCAGCCGAACTGGCCGAGGCACTCAACATCTCGGTGGCCAACGCCAGCACCAAGCTCAAGCAGCTATGGGAAACAGGGTTCCTGATGCGCGATAATAGGGTGGGCAAAAGCGGTGGGGCCGAGTTTGTTTATCGCTGCATCGGCTGAAAGTCTCCCCCAATCCGCTTCATTAATATTGCTAAAGCAGATTGGGGTAGGTTCGGATCAGTACTGGGCAATGTGCAAGGGCAGGTAGGGGACGGCATTTCTGGCCAATCGCCCGACCTGCCCGCACCCCACTCCGCAATCGCGGACGGTCAGCATGGCTGTTCCGTAATCAACCCAAGTGGTCGCCAACCATCAGCGCGCGCAGCATCCGGTCGCGGCGGCCCCGAAAGCGGCGCTGGTAGCGCGACATGCACACCAACTGGGGAAGGAGCGTGTCAAGCTCACCGAGCCTCGGCCCGGCCGAAGAAATGATCGCGCTGATCTCGCCCCTCAGGCTCTCGACCATGGCAGACGTTTCCTCCAGACCCGCCGCTGCAACGAGCACATTCTCGGTTAGCATCGCCGCATCCGGCCCGCCGGCTCCCATTGACGTCAGTTCCTGCGCCAGGGCCCGGACTGACCCGGTAAGCTCGGCGGCGTGAAGCGCGCGCGTGCGGAAGAGCCCGTGCTTTACCGCATTACGGGATGATGCGACGCGGGCTGCGCTGCTCAGCGGTCCGCGGCTGCGTGCGCCGTTGCGGCGGCTCGCCGCAGCCTGCGCCGGCGAGCGGGGCCGCTTCACCCGGCTTTGTCCTCCAGCACGGCCGCCTCGGCGGTATCGCTCGCGGCGCAGTCTGCCATGGCCGCAGCGTTGTCCGCCCCCACCGCATTGTGCTCCCGATCCTTACGGGACTTGCGCTGTTCCTCGTATTGGAAGGCGCGCTCATTCGCCTCCGCGATCTCGATGGCGTCGCGCATCGCTTGGCGGCGGCGGCGGTCGATCTGGTTAACCAGGCGGTCGCGCTCGCGAGTCTCATCATGGAGCAGTTGCTGCAGCGAGCGCAGCTGCTGGAGCTCATACCCCGTCATGGTCCCCAGCATCATCGCAAAGTGCGTCTCGGCCAGCATATCTTCGTCGCGGGATGCTTCGAAATTCTGCGCGGCAAACCGGGCAAGGCCGGCCTGCTCTTCCGGTGAGTACATCGACAAGCGATTGAATCCGGGGAAGTCGGGCATGTCATCCTTCTCAAGCTCATCCTTGAGGGCTTTCCGGAATTTGTAGATCCTGAACCCAGCGATCTGCACCCGGTAGTACTCGATGGCCGCCGTGCAGTAGGCGATGTCTGCCACCCACAGCAGCTCCATCGTGTTGACCGGTTCGAAGCATTCGGCGAGCTCGGTCCGGAGATTGGCTTCGCGCGTGTTGTGGTGTCCGGGGAGTGTTGGACGCGTGCCTGCGAGCAGGTTCATGCGACGGGTAAGTTCACTCTTTTTCATATCGGTGGTCCTTTTGCTTGTTCCAGGGACCGAGCATGCCGTCACGACCGACTCTTCGGGTACTTCTGTGGACAAAAATAATTTTAAGACAATAGCTTGCGCGCAGACATCACGACCCGCCCTGGTCAATATCCTCGCGCAAATCGTCGTGGAAATCGGCTTCCCCTGCGCCAAATCTGCGCGCTGTTGATGCGCGCGCGGGCCCCTATCCAAAAAGTGCAAAACGAACCCGAGACCCCGTTAGGCGGACCATCTGGGAGGGCATGAACACATCCAGAGCTGGACAGAGAATCGGTCGTGACACCACAATGAGGGAAGGACGGCACCGACCCATTGGCGGATTGGAGCCGGGACTGGCCGGGTGCTGAAGAATTTGGCAGGCTGGTTTCGCAGAGGGGCAGCGCTCAGCCTGAGCAGTGCCCCGCATAGAACGGAGACCGAATGGAACCAGGGCAGTGTTGAGGGCGGGAACAGGGTCGTAGCGGGTGCGGGCGCCGGGTTGCGATCAATTGCATCTCGGCACGCGCGCAAGAGCGGTCAACCAAGCCATGCCAAAACAGCTCGAAAGCGCCCAAAACTGCCGAAATCTGTTCTATAATTTCGTCAACCTGGCCGTCGAACGATGTGTCAACTGGCCTCAAAAGGGGGCGTATTACACCCGGAAAAGTAGTGCAGGCGCGCGCGCTGGAAGGGTAAAAATGCCTAGCATCTGAGGCACTCGCAAAAGAGCAAGTATGCGCAATTGAGGAGTGAATTTATCCGCCAGCTTAACCGAGCCATAAAAGAGGGCGCGCGTGTGCCGTATCATCTCCGCGGAACTACAGTTTGAGGGGCTGAAGGCAGCGGAAAACCGCCGTTTTGCAGTTCTCCGCTTTCGCGGGGAATAGGTCTGTAATGGCGGAGACGGAGGGATTCGAACCCTCGGTACCGGATTTACCAGTACGACGGTTTAGCAAACCGTTGGTTTCAGCCACTCACCCACGTCTCCGGATCGCAGCGGCGAAGGCGGCCTATAGCGAGGGCTTTTGTGGGCGGCAAGGGTTCATGATGAGTTGAAAGCCGGGATCATCGACTCGACTGGCCGCAAATCGGACTCACCTCGTCGCGGCGGCATTGCGGGTATCGGCGAGCTCGATTCTGGTCCGCCGTGATTGCGTCACGGGGGGCCGGCATCACATCATGGTAGCCAAGCATTCGATCCAGCGGCTGGGCTTGCGGGCTGCCAAGGGAATTGCGGCCGCTTGCGCGCTCGCATTCACCAGTCATGCCATTTGCCTTGCCCAAAGCGCCGCGCCAGTTTCACCTTCCGCGCCAGCCCCTGCAGCCCCTGCTGCACCGGCCACGGCGACCAGTGGCGTAGCTGCCCCTGCGCCCTCAATTGATGTCGGCAATGCGGCCAATCCGCCAGTTGCCGAGAACTCGCCCAATCCAGGCAGCACGACTTATCAGAAGGATGACCTGATCGGCGCTGCCGAAGGTCTTTTCGGCAAAGGCGCGGCCGGCCTGGCGACGATGATCGCCGATCTGCTGGAAAAGCAGGGTGAACCCAATGGCTACATTGTCGGGCGTGAAGGCGGCGGCGCGGTAGTTTTCGGGCTACGTTATGGCTCGGGCACGCTGCATCACAAGATCGAAGGGACCCGGCAGGTCTACTGGACCGGGCCGTCGCTCGGCATCGATTTTGGCGCGAATGCCGCCAGCACATTCGTGCTCGTCTATAACCTGTTCGATACCGAAGATTTGTATAAACGGTTCGGCGCGGGCGAGGGTCAGGCCTATTTGGTCGGCGGCTTTCACGTGTCCTATCTTCGGCGCGGCGATATCGTGCTGATTCCGGTGCGCTCCGGCGCTGGCCTGCGGCTGGGGCTCAATGCCGGCTATATGAAGTTCTCGCACAAGCAGAACTGGGTGCCGTTTTAGAGCCAAGTCAGCGACTGACCCTGCCGGCCACCCAGTCCTCGGCGGCGACCCGCCTTGCGTCCGTGCGCGGCGTGGCGTCGGCCATGTCCCGCGTGGCAATCAGGACATTGGAACGCAGCGGCTCATCGAAATCCAGGCCGCAGCCACCGTCATGAAGCCAGGCAACCGAACAGAATGCTTCGAACGAATCCCCCCAGGTCAGGACGGCTTCGGCGCCAACGCGCAACGTGCGGGAACCCAGCGCAATTTTCGCTCCGCTGAAAGAGAGGTCGAGCAGCGTAACCGGCAGTATGCCATCGAGCGTGATCAACCGGGCAGGCAGGCAGACCCGCAACCGGCTGTGCCGCCGGCGTCCGGCCTGCGATTCGGCTGGATGGGGATAAGCGGAAGGCATGGCGCAGTTGTGCCATGGCCATGGCCAACGCAGGGTGCCTGCGCGGCTAAGTAATTCTACTGAGAACGGCGCAAGGTATAGATCATATTGTCGAGCGCGAAGAGCGCGGTCGATCGATTGATGAAATGAAAATCGATGGCGCCCGCACAGCCAGTTTGCAGCGTGGCAATGGTGGCTGTGCCGAAGCCCAGAGTCCGTGCCTGAGCGGCAGGTGCAGTGAGGCCGCCCTGGAACAGCCCCTCCGGCGGCACTTGCTGCCACTCATAATTGGGCCGGCTGCAGGCGAGCAGGCGCGGGCCGGTGATGCGGGTGCGCGCGTAGACAATAGACTTGCCCACCAGATGCGCATCGAACGGCGCAGTGGCCGGATCGCCGGGCACGGACCACGGTGCGGGCTGCGCCGAGGCAATCAGCCAGCGCCCGAAATAGGGCCAGGGCTGCGCCGTGCCGGCTGCCGAAGCATCGCTGACCGTCAGCAGCACGGCGAAAAGACTGGCGAGAACCTGTTTAAAGCCCATTAGGCATCCCCATCACGCTGGCCCCAACACGCAGGCGAACTTTGCGACAGTTGCGCTTCGAGTTCAATGCCCCTTGCCCCCGTGCCCCATGCAAGGCTAAGGCCCCGCCCGCCATGCTTACCAATCTTGCACAACAGCCCGCCGACGCGCTGCTCGCGCTGATCAAGCTCCACAACGACGACCCGCGTCCGACGAAGATCGATCTCGGTGTCGGTGTCTACAAGACCGGGCAGGGCGAAACGCCGGTGTTCGGCGCGGTCAAGGAAGCCGAGAAACGGCTGGTCGCAACGCAGGATTCCAAGGCCTATCTCGGCCCGGAAGGCGATATGGCTTTCGTCGAAGCACTGATGCCCTATGTGTTCGGCAAGGCCAACCCGACTATGGACGGCCGCATCGAAGGCATGCAGACACCGGGCGGCACAGGTTCGCTCCGTCTCGCTCTCGCACTCGTCAAGAAGGCCGATGTGCCGACTGTCTGGATGGGCACGCCAAGCTGGCCGAACCATGCGCAGATCTGCGCCGACCTTGGCCTGCCGATGAAGAACTTCAGCCACGCCGCCGCAGACGGCACGGCGAACATGGACGCCCTGCGCGCGGCGATTGCCGAAGCCCAGGAAGGCGATTGCTTCCTGCTGCACGGCTGCTGTCACAACCCCACCGGCATCGACTATTCGAATGCCGACTGGGACGAGATCGCCGCACTGCTGGCGGCCAAGAAGCTGCTGCCTTTGCTCGACCTCGCCTATCAGGGTCTCGGCGCGGGCATGGAGGAAGACGCCTATGGCGTGCGCCGCGTGCTGGCTGCCGTTCCGGAAGCAATCGTTGCCTACAGCTGCGACAAGAACTTCGGCCTCTATCGTGACCGCACCGGCGCGCTTTACGTGATGATGGCCGAGCCCGGTCAGCTCAAGGCGGCAATGTCGAATGGCCATGCCCTCGCCCGCGCCAACTGGTCGCAGCCGCCTGATCACGGCGCCGCTGCCGCCCGGATCGTGCTCGAAGATCCCGCGCTTACCGCGCAGTGGCTCGACGAGCTCGACCAGATGCGCAGCCGCATGCGCCAGGTGCGCGACAAGCTGGCGGCTGCAGGCAAGGTCGGCGGTGTCGATCTGACGCCGATTGGCGGACAGAATGGCCTGTTCTCGATCATTCCCTTCACGCCCGAACAAGTTCAGGCAATGCGCGAGAAGCACGGCGTCTATTTTGCCGCGTCGGGCCGGATCAATGTCGCCGGGCTGACCACGGGCAACATCGACCAGTTCATTGCAGCAGTGGCCGACGTAACTGGCTGATCGCTGGCGGCCTCATGCCGCCTCGACTCGCCCCTGCCTGCGGAACAGCACCCGGTCTTCCGGGCCAAATCCTTTGTGCCAGATGGTCCAGCAATAGACCGCAAGGATCGCCGGCAAGCCGAAAGCAAGCTCCGCCCATTCCGGCAGGTATTGGGTTGCCGCCCAGCCTACCACCACGGCGGGCGCGGCGGCCCATATCAGGCCCCAGCGCCAGTTGTTGATCGGTTCGCCCAGTTTGCGTGACAGCAGCCGGCTCTTGGCGAAGGAAGCCACGGCCAGCGACAGCATCAACGCCAGTGCGGCCGCCGCCGCGCGGTAGAGATCGCCCAACGCGTAGTGGTCGACCAGCAGGATGCCGCCGACCGTCAACACGGCCTGCAGCGAGATTGTCGCCGCCGAAATCACCAGGTTCTGGAAGCGCGCGACGTAAACCAGTGCGGCTTCGCTGACCACTGCAGTTGCCGCGACGACTTCGGCGGCGAGTAGGAAAGCGAGCGCGCCCGTGCCGCCAACGAATGCGGGGCCGACAAGGCCCATCACGCCTTCGCCGGGAATGCCAAGCGCCAGCGCAATGCCTGCCTGCGCCGCAGTGATCCAGAACCCGACCTGGCAAACCTGATGGGCAATGGCCTTGTAGTCCCCATCCTTAAGGCTGCGCGTGATCACCGGGCCGAGGATCGGCTCGAAGCTGGTCTTGAGCTTTTGCGGCAGGCTGGCGACCTGCTGGGCCACATAATAGACACCTACGGCAGTCGGCGTGGCGAATATCCCGAGGATCGCGATATCCAGCCGCCGCGAGAACCATTCGATGCCTTCGGCGACTGACAGCGGCACATTTGCCCGTGCCAGGGCGAGCAGATGCAGCGGATGCGGCCGCCATTCGACGGGCAGGCCATAAGACCGCACCAATGCTGCCAGGGCCACGGCCGCGGCTGTCAGGCACGAGGCAATGAAAGCCAGCGCCAGCCCGCCTTCAGGCACCACGAACCACAGCGCCCCGGCGGCAATCGAGAGAGTCCACGGCTCGACGATCGAGCGCGCGCGGACCGTTGTGCCCACGTCGAAGCGGTAAGCCAGTGCCGCCAGCGCGATGTCAGTCATCGTCAGCGGCAAAATCGATAGCGGCAGCAGCAGATCGAAGCGCGAAAATTGGCCGCTGGGAAACATCGGAGCGGGAAACAGGAACAGCACGCAGGCCATGACTATGCCAACCGTGATGCAGATCACCATGGCATCCGCAACCGCATTGGCGGGGTGCTCCGCCTCTTCGGTCAGGCGCCGCGCCAGCCCGCGCTTGAGCCCGACAGAGCTCAGCAAGGCAACGAATTCGATCAGAACCAGCGCGGAGGCGAGCCGCCCGAGCGCCTCCGCCCCATAGAGCCGCCCGGCAATGAACAGGAAGGGAATGCGTGCCATCAGGCGCAGCGGGAAGCCCAGCAGATTGGTCCGCCCGCCTTTGGCAAGCGCGGCGATGTCATCGCGCGAGCTGGAACTGGCTTCGCTCACGCAGGCGTACCTTGGGCGCGGGCCTGTTCCGCTTTCAAAGGCCGCGAAAGCAGATCCGACACCACGACACCGGCCGGCGCGCCGCCCGACAGCAGCCGGCAGACTGCCGCCACAATCGGCATGTCGATGCCGCGCTGGCGGGCAATGTCTTCGAGCACTGGCGCAGTCGCCGCGCCTTCGGCCACGCTGTTCTTCCCAGACAGGGCCTCCGCCGCGCTCATGCCCTCGCCCAGCGCCTTGCCCAGCGAGAAATTGCGGCTTGATGTGGACGAACACGTCAGCACCAGATCGCCCAGACCGCAAAGGCCAGACAGGGTATCCGCCCGCGCGCCCAGCGCGAGGCCAAAGCGGAGCATTTCGGCATAGCCTCGCGCGATCAGCGCAGCGCGCGCGTTCTGGCCCAGCCCCAGGCCCTCGACCACGCCGCAGGCTATCGCCAGCACGTTCTTGACCGCGCCGCCCACTTCCGCGCCAATCACGTCGTCGGAATAATACGGCCGCAGCGCAGGGCGGGCGATAAGCGGTGCCAGCCGCTGCCACTGCGCATCGCCGCCGCCGCAGGCCAGCGTTACCGCAGTCGGCAGACCGGCGGCGACTTCATGCGCAAAAGTCGGCCCGGACAGGACAGCCAGGCTCGATGCCGGGGCCATCGCTGCCGCAACATCGCTCATCAGCCGCGCGGTTCCCGCCTCGATGCCTTTGGCGCAAAGCACCAGATCGCGCTTTCCCGCAGGCAGTTGCCCCAGCACCGAACCGAGGAACTGCGCCGGAACAACGGCCAGCAGCACTGGCAGGTTGGCAAGCTCGGCAATATCGCCCGTAGCCCGGATGGAATCGGCCAGCCGCGCCGATGGCAGAAACAGGCTGTTGGTGCGCTGAGCATTGATTTCCGCAACCAGTTCAGCCTCGCGCGCCCACAGCGTCACTGCGCTTCCATCGCTGGCGAGCGCCTGCGCCAGCGCCGTGCCCCATGCACCTCCGCCAATCACACCGATCTGCTTTGCCGCACTCATGCTTTCACGCCCGCGCCGCGCACGGCCTCTGCGCTTTCATCCAGCGGCCAGCGCGGCCGCGCCGACACATCGAGCGGATCGCTGTGCCCGGCGCGCAATTGCTCGATCCCTGCCCAGGCGATCATCGCGGCATTGTCGGTGCACAGGGCGAGCGGCGGCGCAATGAACGGCAAGCCGTGGGTGCTTGCCAATGTCTCCAGAGCCTCGCGCACTGCCGCGTTTGCCGCCACGCCGCCCGCTGTCACCAGTGCCGTGACAGTCCCGGCGGTGGCGAGCGCGCGTTTCGTCCGGTCAATCACGCAGTCGATTGCGGCTTGCTGGAAAGCCGCGGCAATATCGGCATCAGCATGGCCGCCTGCCTGCTTCGCACGCATCACCGCACTTTTCAGCCCGGCGAAGGAGAAATGCGGCTCTGCGCTGCCCAGCAGCGGGCGCGGCAGCGGTACGGCTTTGGCATTGCCCTGCGCCGCCAGCCGCTCCAGCGCCGGGCCGCCCGGATAGCCGAGCCCGAGGATCTTGGCGCTTTTGTCAAAAGCCTCGCCCAGCGCATCGTCAATCGTCGTGGCCAGACGGCGATATCGGCCCGCGCCTTCGACCACGAGCAACTGGCAGTGACCGCCTGAAACCAGCAGCAAAAGGTAGGGAAATTCGAGCGATGCCTCGGCAAGGCGCGGCGAAAGCGCGTGGCCTTCCAGATGGTTGACGGCGATCAGCGGCTTGTCGGACGCCATGGCCAGCGCCTTGGCCGTCACCAGCCCGACCATGACACCGCCAATCAGGCCTGGGCCTGCCGTGGCGGCAATGGCATCCACATCGCCGAGCTGCATGCCAGCCTGTTCCAGCACTTCCGCGATCAACGGCGTCAGCCGCTCGACATGCGCGCGCGCGGCGATTTCGGGGACAACGCCGCCATACGGCCGGTGCGCCTCATCCTGCGAGGCTATGCGCTGCGCAAGAATGATGCGCTCACCGCTGACCAGCGCCGCCGCCGTCTCGTCGCACGAGCTCTCTATGCCGAGAACAATCTCCATCCCATCTTTCACTTATAGAGATTGCCGACTAGCACAAGCGGGCCATGTCTGATCTTCCCACGCCAAAACCCTCGTCCTCAACCATCTGGCGCCTCGGAACGCGCCGCTCTCCGCTTGCGATGGCCCAGGCCGAGGAAGCCCGCGCGCGGCTGATTGCGGCGCATGGCCTCCCGGCTGAAGCAGTCGAGCTAGTGCCCGTGACGGCCAGCGGCGACAAAGTGCTGGACCGGCCGCTCGCCGAAATCGGCGGCAAGGCGCTGTGGACCAAGGAACTCGACGCCTGGTTGCTGGCGGGCGAGATCGACTTCGCAGTCCATTCCGCCAAGGATGTCGAGACGCTGCGCCCGGCGGAAATTGCCATTGCCGCCGTCCTGCCGCGCGAAAACGTGGGCGACGTGCTCATAGGGGCCACATCGATTGCCGCGCTGCCCGACGGCGCGCGGGTGGGGACCAGCGCACCACGCCGCGCGGCGCAATTGCTCAACAAGCGGCCGGATTGCCGCATCGTGCCCTATCGCGGCAATGTCGCGACCCGGCTGGCCAAGCTGGCGGCAGGAGAAGCCGATGCGACCTTGCTCGCTGCGGCCGGGCTCAACCGGCTCGGCCAGGGCGAAACCGGCCATGCCCTTGATGCCGAAGAGTGGCTGCCTGCGCCCGGACAAGGCGCAATCCTCATCGAATGCCGCGCCGACGATGATGCCATGCGCGAGGCGCTCGCCGCAATAGACCATGCCGAAAGCCGCGCTGCCGTGGAGGCAGAGCGGGCTTTGCTGTCGGCACTGGGCGGCAATTGCCACAGCCCGATTGCTGCGCTGACGCGCCACGAAGGCGGCATGCTGGTACTGCGCGCCGCCCTGTTCAGCCCCGACGGCGCCTTTCGCTGCGACGGGGAAGCGCGGTTTGCCGCTGGTGACACCACAGGCCCCTATGGCCTCGCACGTGATTTGCTGGCGCGCGCCGCACCAGAGATTAGAGCCCACTTCGACGGGCCTGCCACTGCCTGATGTTGCCGCTTTACGTTATTCGGCCAGAGCCGGGCTGCAGCGCAACAGTTGCCACCGCGCAGGCGATGGGGCTGGAGGCATACGGGTTTCCGCTGTTCGCTGTTCGACCGCTGGCTTGGGAACCAGTGCCCGCAGATACTGTCGATGCCTTGCTCATTGGAAGCGCCAATGCGCTGCGGCATGGGGGGGAAGCTCTCCGTCTCTATCGCGGCAAGAGCTGCTATGCCGTGGGAGAAGCGACCGCGCAGGCAGCGCGCGACCAGGGGTTTGCCATTGCCGCTACGGGTTCGGGAGGCCTGCAGAGCATGCTTGGCAGCCTCAAGCCGGAGCATCGCCGCCTGCTGCGGCTGGCGGGACGCGAACGAGTCCACCTCGACCTGCCAGATGGGGTGTCGATGATCGAGCGAGAAGTCTATGCCAGCGAGCCGGTCGACATGCCAGCCGAACTTGCCGCGCAGCTTGGCGAAGGCGGTGTCGTCCTGCTCCATTCGCGCGAGGCGGCAGCGCATTTTGCCGGGGAGTGCGCCCGGCTTGCCGTTGCGCGTACGGACATCCGATTGGCAGCACTGGGGCCGCGCATAGCGGCAGCAGTCGGCTCCGGCTGGTCAGCAGTCGCCTGCGCGGCCCGGCCCGACGATCAGGCACTGCTGGCCTTGGCCCGGCAGATGTGCCAGAACAATTTCAGGCCAACCGCGTGAGAAACCGGCTTTGACAGTGGACGAAACCATCGACAGACCAGCACCGACCCCGCGCGGGACAGGGCGCAGATTGCTGCTGGCTCTGGCGCTGCTGTTGCTTATCGCCGCCGGGCTTGTTGCGGCTGCGTGGCAAATTCCCGCGATGCAGCGCCACATGCGCAATTTGGCCGGACTGCCGCTCCAGTCGCCCAGGCCAGTCATGGCGCCGCCTGCGCCGGCCCCGACCAGCACATCGGCTGCCGTCCAGACTGCCAACCCCGCAGCGCAGGAACAGGCCGCGCAATTTGCCGCATCGGGGCTCGACACCCGGATTGCCATTATGGAAGAACGGCTCGCCCGGCTCGACCTGCAGGCCAAGGCAGCATCGGGCAATGCCGCCCGCGCCGAGGGGCTGCTGATTGCCTTTGCCGCCCGCCGCGCGCTCGATCGCGGGGCGCAGCTCGGTTTCCTCGAAGACCAGCTTCGCCTGCGCTTTGCCGATGCGCAGCCCAACGCAGTCAAGACGCTGATCGACGCTTCATCGGCGCCCGTCACGCTCGACAGCCTCTATGCCGAGCTGGAGCAATTGACGCCGCGCCTTTCGGGCGAGCCGCCGGCCGATGACAGATGGGGCTGGCTGAAGCACGAGGTTTCCCAGCTCTTCATTATCCGCCACCAGTCGACTGGCTCGACCCGGCCGGAAGACCGCCTCGCCCGCGCCAAGTTGCTGCTGGCCTCGGGCAAGGTCGATGAGGCGATCAACGAGATTGGGCGCATGCCGGGTGCTTCGGCTGCCAGTGGATGGACGGCAGCGGCGCGCCGCTATGACGCCGTGCAGCGCGCTCTCGATCTTGTCGAGACGACTGCGCTGCTCGACACCAACCGCCTCAAGGATGCCGCAGGCGCGCGCGTCGACCAGCCGAGCCCCTTCGCCGATCCGGCGACCTGACGTCAGGCCCGCAGCAGGGCCGGCAGGTTGCCCGAAACTCCGCGTGCCTCATTCATGAAGAACCGCTTGAGTGCCGGGATTCGCTGGACCGCCCCCATCCCCATCCGGCGCGCCAGTGACGGCAGCCGCCCGGGAATGCCGAACAGGCGCGTGATCGAGTCCGTGGCCGCCATCACCGAGAAGCTGTCAAGGCTGCGCCAGCGTTCATAGCGCGCGAGAACTTGCGCGTCGCCCGGTTCGAGACCGAGCCGCATGCCTTCCACCATGACTTCGACCAGCGCCCCGACATCGCGCAGGCCGAGATTGAGGCCCTGCCCGGCAATCGGGTGCATTCCGTGCGCCGCATCGCCGATCACCGCCAGACGGTCCGCGACGACCCGGCCCGAGTGATGGAAATTGAGCGGATAGGACATGCGCGGCGCAGCGAGTTCGACTGTGCCCAGGATGTCAGCAACGCGCGACTGGACTTCGGCGAGAAATCCCCGGTCGGACAAGCCAGTCCAGCCCGCCGCATCCTTTTCCGCCACAGTCCAGACCAGCGCCGAGCGATGCCGCCCACCGGCCGTATCGCGCAGCGGCAGCAATGCAAAAGGCCCAGCGGGGTAGAAGATCTCCCAGGCGACATTATCGTGCGGCTTTTCGTGATAGAGCGCAGTGACTTGCGCGCGGTGACTGTATTCCCAGCGCGCCATTGTGAAGCCCGCCTCGTCGCGCGTGGGCGACTGGCGCCCTTCGGCAGCAACCAGCAGGTTTCCCGGCAACATCTGGCCATCCGCCAGCGTGACTGCAACCCCGTGCGGTCCGCGCTCACGCCCCGTCACTTGCGCGCTGGTATGCCAGTCGATCGCAGGCTCGCCGCGCGCGGCTTCGAACAGGGCGAGGCGAAGATCGCGGTTGGCAAACATGCGCCCGAGCGAGCCTTCCTCCGGGCCGGGGCGGAAATCGATCCGGCCGGATTTTCCGCCTTCGGTCACGGCAATTGCTTCAATCGGGCAGCCCAGTGGCTCCAGCCGTTCGCCCAGGCCAATGTTACTGAGCAAGTTCCAGCTGGCCGTGGAAATGGCCGAGGCACGGCCGTCCGTGCCTTCCGCCGTGAGATCCGCCGGATCCGCGCGGTCGACAACGTGGCTGGTGATGCCTGACTTTGCCGCGGCCAGCGCCAGCGTCATGCCGACCAGCCCGCCGCCTATTATGACCAGATCGCGCCTGTCGCTGATTATGTCGCTCATGGCTGTACCTCGCAGCTGTTGCCGGGCCCGCCATCGAGATCAAGGCAGCGGCCATCAAAATCGCCATCCGTGGTATCAAGCCGCAGCAGTGCAGCCAGCGTCGGCGCAATGTCGACGGTCTCGATCGGTGCCGGCTGTTCAAAGCCTGTCATGCCGCGCCGCCAGAACAGGATCGGCACGCGCCGGTCGTAATCCCACGGGCTGCCATGAGTCGACACATAGCCGCGGCTGCCGGCCGCAATCGGCATGACGCCGCGATCGAGCAACACGACGAGGTCGCCCGAGCGCTGCGGATCGAATGAGGCGCGGGCGCGGTCTTTCAGCGACCAGTCCTGCGGTGAGCCTGAGGGCAATGGCGTCGCCGCCAATTCGCGCGCGGTGAATACGGCGGCGACCTGCGGGTGCGACTTCAGCCGCGCGACGAGCACGTCAGACACTCTCGCGCGCTCCGCCGCAGAAATCTGCCGCGAAATATAGCGATCGCCAAACATGCCGTCGCCATAGACCAGACGGCCGGAAGGCGCGGAAATGCCCGTCATCTGTGCCGCATATTTGCCCAGCTCTTCTGCTGTCAGGCTGCTGTCGCCCCGCACCGCGCGGGGATACGCCTGCTGGCGCTGCCGCTCGACGACATCGAAGCCGCCGTGATCCGCCGTCAGCACAACCATATAATCCAGCCTGCGCGCATCGAGCGCGGCGAGCATCCGGCCCACGGTCTTGTCGAGCTCGGCCATCTGGATGCACATTTCAAGGCCGCCCGGGCCGAAAGTATGGCCGATGGTGTCTGTCGCCGACAATCCGACCGAGAGCACGTCTGTCGCCGCATCGCGGCCGAGCTGCTGCTCGTCGACCAGTGCGATGGCAAGATTGGCAACGGCTGCATCGACGCGCGGCGAGACTGTGAATCCGGCCGCTTTGCCGCGTTCCAACTGGAAGCGCCCCTCGCCAACGCTCGTCCCGCCCGCATCGACCGCGCGGCTCATTCCCGCGCACCAGGATGGGACGGCCATGGCAGGCGCGCCTTTTGCTACCAGGGCATTGGCAGTCCGGTTTGCAGCCTGCGCAGCAGGGCCGACTGGAATCCCTTCGAAACTGACAAAGCCGCCGGGCCGCCACCAGTATCCTGCGTCAATTGTATGGCCGCCCATCATCACGACCGTGCGATCCTTGTAGGAAACGGCTACGTTCCTGCTCGCCGGGTCACGCGCCTTCAGCCGGTCGCCTAGCGTGCGGGCATTGAGATGCCGGGCAGACACCACGGGCCGGTCGGGCGAGCTGGCGGGATTGGTTTCGTCTTCCGCGCAGTAGACCCGCTTATCCGCCTGCGCGATCGACTGGTCAGTCCATTCGTTGGCAATAATACCGCTGCGGGCCGGGCGCACGCCAGTCAGGATAGTGGAATGACCGGGGCAGGTTTCAGTCGCGGCGTGGGACTGATAGCCCGACGGAAAAACCGCACCGTCCTGCAGCCGCGCCAGGCCTTGCGTAAAATGGCGGCGATAGCGGGCGAAGAGGTCGGCGGAAAACTGATCCACCGAAATCGCGACGATCAGGCGCGGCGGGGCATTCGCAGCGGTGGCCGGCGGAGCGGCGTCTTTCGCGCCGGCCTGCAGCATGGGCGCTGCGGCAGCGAGAACCCCGGCCAAAAGCATGGCGGCCCTGGGCAGATGCATCGGGAGGCTCCTTGAATTCCGGCGCTGACTTCGCCAAAGCCCTGATGGCCGGACGACGCGGTTTGCGCAAGCCGAACGGCGACGGGAAAGCGCACCAGATGCTCTATCGCGCCTTCGTGGCATTCATATTGCAGATCGCCTTGCAGGGCGCTGCCGCATTGCTGGCAGTGCTGGCATCGCCCGCGTATGCCGCGCCGACCAATATTTCGGCCTCACTCGTAGTGGAACGCGCGGCTGCGCCCGGTGAAACGATCGACTTGGCGATCATCATGAAACCCGCGCCCGGCTGGCATGGCTATTGGTCCAACCCCGGCGATGCCGGCCTCGGCATGCAATTGGACTGGAAAGTTCCTTACGGCACAGTCCCCGGCAAGCCGCTTTATCCGGTGCCACAAACCCTGCTGATCCAGGGGCTGATGAACCATGTCTATGCCAGCGAATACGTTGTTATCGTACCACTGAAGATCTCACGCGACGCGGCGGCGGGAGCGACCTTGCCCATCGCGCTCGAAGCGCAGTGGCTCGCTTGCACCGACAAGATCTGCGTGCCCGAACGCGCCTCGCTGGCGGCAACAGTGGAAGTCGCGCCCGCTGGTCGTGGCTCGGCAGCGCGCGACACCCGCTTCGACCTGTGGCGCCAGCACTTGCCGCCGCCGCTGGGCGCGCCGGCGAAATTCAAGCTCGATGCGCGCCAATTGCGCTTGGCGATCCCCCTTCCCGCCAGCGTGGCGCTTCGCGCTCCGCACCTGTTCATCGGTGAGGACAAAGTGGTCGACTACGCCAGCCCGCAAGCCTTCAGCAGGGTGGGCGACACGTTGGTGGTGGAAATTCCCCGCGCGAAATTCGCTCCGGCCAGTCCGAGCGCGCTGACCGGCGTGCTCCGTCTAGCCGATGATCAGGCGGATGGTCTGACGATTGCCGCCGAGCCCGGGCCAGTGCCGCCAGCAGGCACGCCGCTGGAGGCGAGAGCTGGCAGTGGCGGCAACCTCGTGATGCTGCTGCTCGCGGCGCTGGCAGGCGGATTGCTGCTCAACATCATGCCTTGCGTCTTCCCGATCCTCAGCCTCAAGGCGCTCAGCCTTGCTCGTGCTGGCGAAAGCGAGGCCGATGCCCGGCGCGAAGGGCTGGCCTATACGGCCGGGGTCGTAACTGCCTGCATCGCGCTGGGCGCATTGCTGCTGGCGCTGCGCGGGGCGGGCCAGCAAGTGGGCTGGGCCTTTCAGCTGCAGGAGCCGGGCGTTGTCGCCGTGCTGCTGGTGCTGGCCACCGCGCTGACTGCCAATTTCCTCGGCGCTTTTGAATTCGCCGTGCCGGGCTTCGTGCGGACTGGCTCGGCGCAAGGCGCATTTGCCACTGGCTTGCTCGCCGCCTTTGTCGCCACGCCCTGCACCGGGCCATTCATGGCCGCCGCAATGGGCGCTGCGCTGCTGCTGCCTGCGGCCCAGGGGCTGGCGCTTTTTGCCGCACTGGGGCTAGGGATTGCTCTTCCCTTCCTCGCCATAGCTTTCGTGCCGGGCCTGCGGGCGCGCCTGCCACGTCCCGGCGCGTGGATGACGAGCTTCCGGCGCTGGATGGCACTACCCATGGGCCTGACTGCGCTCGCTTTGCTGTGGCTGTGCTGGCGGCTCGGCGGCGCTCCATTCGCAGCCCTGTGGCTTGCCATTGCCGCCGCCATTGCCGCGCTGCTGGCCATGACAGGCAAGCGCCAGCGGCGCGGTCTGGCGGCCAGCAAGCCGGTGCTGCTGATGCTCGCCGCACTGACAGCAGCTGGGCTGGCCGTGACACCCTTTGTGCAACGCACGCCGGCCCCGCCAGAGCAGGGCATTCTGGGCGCAAAGCCATTTTCGGAAAGCGCACTCGCCCAGGCCCGCGCCTCGGGCAAGCCGGTCTTCCTCTATTTCACGGCCGACTGGTGCCTGACCTGCAAAGTTAACGAGCGCGTGGCGATCGAGCGCGAAGATGTGCGCGATGCCTTTGCCAAAGCCGGCGTGATCGTGCTGGTGGGCGACTGGACGCGGCGCGATCCGGCGATCACTCGCTTTCTGACGGCGCAAGGCGCTGCCGGCGTGCCGCTCTACTTGTGGTATCCGGCGGCGCGCGGCGCGAATGAACAGTTGCCGCAAATCCTGACGCCCGCCGCCCTGATTGATCGCGCGGCGAAATAAGCCGCGAAAAGCTTTCGGCATTTTGATTCCCGTCAAGGAATGCCCGCTTGCTTCAGACAACAAGAGGGCTTCTCCCCTACTATGGCGGCGGGAACTTCAGGGTTCCCCCGCCTTTTTTCATGCAGGGCTTCAGAGCAAGTGCGCAGGGCGCTTTCGGCAGTGACTGCCTTGCAAATCGGCGTCAGCGGCGCGGGCAATGTTCCCGGCGCTCTTCGCCAGTTCTATGGCGCAGTGCGCAAAAGCCTGCTCGACAGCGCGCTGAATTTCAATGCAGAGGCCATCGAGACGATTCTGGAAGACCTGAACGAGATATCCGCAGCCCTTCTGGCAGCGAAAACAGATGCATAACGGCGCGATTTTTCCCTGACAGTTCTCGCTGGATTGGCAGCAATTGCGCGCCGTAATTGCTCGAAATCGGACCGAACCGGGCGCGCCAGAGCCGCCGCGCTGCGTCAAATCCCTAGGCGAATTTCGCTAGGGAGTTTTCCATGGATCGCAGCAACAGTCTGATGTTGATCGACAGTGATATTCGCCGACGGGCCGCCGTCTGCCACGAACTTTCGAACTGCGGCATCCATGTCGAACCGTTCGAGGATACCGGCGAAATCAAGCAACGCTGGCCGCGTTCGGGGACGATCCTGGCAGAGGATGCCGATGGCAACATCCCCTCGCTGATCGAACACATGGCCGAAGCGGGCTGCTGGCTTCCCGTCATCGCCTTCTGTGAAGCGCCGACAACATCGCGCGTGGTCCACGCAATCATGGACGGCGCGATTGACTACATCGAATGGCCGGCCAAACCCGATACCATTGCCGCCACTTTGGCCGAGGTGGACAGCAACGCCGCGCGCATCGGCAATCTGCGCCTGCGCGAAGCCCGGGCACGCAGCCGGGTGCAGAAACTGACCCGGCGCGAGCGCGAGGTGCTGGCCGGTGTGGCCGAGGGCCTGTCGAACCGGCTGATCGGCGAAAAGCTCTCGATCAGCCCGCGCACGGTCGAAATCCACCGCGCCAACATGCTCACCAAGATGGGCGCCCACCACACCTCCGAGGCCATTCGCATCGCCATTGAGGCGGCACTGGTCGACTGACTTTTCCTCCAGGCCGGCCCCCTATCCCGCCGGCCAGACTGCCCGCCCCTGCGAGGCGCGCCGCGCGCGCCATGCAGGGGCGGGACTTCGTATCCGGGGTGAATTTGTGCTCCACAGCGCCGCAAACTTCGGTTCGCCGCACGCCGCGCTCCAATTACCCGCACCGCCCTGCCTTCCCCGTTGTGTTCATCTGCCCGCAAGGTTTACCCGAACAGGCACGGCCACCGTGGCATATGAAGGAGTAACCCGATGCGCATCATTTCACGAAAAGCAGGCCTGTATTGCGGACTGGCCCTGCTGACAGCGCCGGTGTCCGCCGTCCTGTCTGCTCAACCGCAAGCCCCCGTAAATCCCAGCATCGTCGTTACCGGCGAGCCGCTGCCCGATATGAGCGCGATGACGCCGGGACCGGAGATCAAGGGCGTTATCACGGCCCGCAACAATGACAGGATTCGCGTGACGGCGGCGGATGGCAGCAACACTGTGGTCTATGTCAACGAAACCACCCGGATCAAGTCCGGCGGCGGCTTTTTTGGCGGCGGCCGCAAAGTGGGGACCGAAGGCCTGCTGAACGGCATGCCGGTCACGGTAAAGACGATGCAGGCTGGCGCAGTACTGCTGGCCAGCCAGATCAGCTTCAAGTCTAGCGACTTGCGCACTGCCACTATGATCCGCAATGGTACCAATCAGCGTTTCGAAGAACAGGCCGCCGCCACTGAAGCACTGCGCGGCCGCATGGGCGATATCGACAAGTACAATATCCGCTCGACCACCAACGTCTATTTCGACGTCGGCAAATCGGTGCTCTCGCCCAATGCCAAGGCCGACTTGTGCGCCGCGGCGACCTCTGCCGAGGCGACGGAAAATGCGCTCATTCTCGTGGTCGGCTATACCGATTCGACGGGCAGCGATGAATACAACCAGACGCTGAGCGACCGCCGCGCCAGCAGCGTGATCAACTATCTCCAGCAGACATGCCGCTGGAAGCCCTATCGTATGCTGATGCCCACAGGCATGGCCGAATCCGACCCGCTCGCCAGCAATGACACGCCAGAAGGCCGCGCGCAGAACCGGCGGGTTTCCGTGAATATTCTGGTCAGCAAGGCAGTCGACGGAATGTAATCAGGCTCAGGCGGCGCGGGCTTCTAGCGCGCGTCGCCAGCCGCGGCGTGGCCCAGCGGGCCATGCCCCCGGCCGAAGCCAGGCGCGGCCAGCAAGGCGCGGCGCACGAAGGCACGGCCGCGCTCAATTGCGGCAATCATGTCCATCCCCTGACCAAGGCCCATGGCAATCGCGCTGGCCAGCGTGCAGCCCGTGCCGTGGGTGTGGCGCGTGGCAATCCTGGCATCGTGCCAGACCTTGTCCGGCAGTCCGGGGCGGACCAGACGGTCTTCCAATAGGTCGCCTTCCGCGTCGCCGCCTTTGGCCAGATAGGCAATGGCGCGCCGAGCCATGCCTTCGCGCCCGCCCAGCGCGGCAAGTTCAGGCACGTTGGGCGTCGTCAGCGCGGCAAGGCGCATCAATTGCTCGAATGACGAAGCGGTCGCCGCATCGGCCAGCACGCCGCCGCTGGTCGCCACCATCACCGGATCGAATACCACGGGGGCGTCCAGCGCTTCAAGGCGCCGGGCAACAAGTTCGGCGATCTGCGGCGAGCCCAGCATACCGATCTTGACAGCATCCACCCCGATATCGCCGATGCAGGCTTCGATCTGCGCGCCCACCATCTCCGCGCTCAGCACGTCGACCGCGTGCACGCCAGTCGTATCCTGCGCCGTGATCGCCGTGATCGCAGTCATGGCATAGCCGCCGAGCATGGTGACAGTCTTGATGTCGGCCTGGATCCCGGCGCCGCCTGAGGAATCGGAACCGGCGATAATCAGGATACGGGGGGGCGGGCGCAATGTCAGCCTTTGAACCGGCGAGCGCTCGATGCGGGATGCTCGGCCAGAAGCGCCTTGGCGCGCGTTGGCCGGTCCATCAGTTCACCCCCGCAATTGGGGCATTGATCGTCGAGCGCATCGGCGCATTCAGTGCAGAAAGTGCATTCGAAACTGCAAATGAAAGCACCCGGTGCATCGGCGGGCAAATCCGTGCCGCAACGTTCGCAGTCGGGGCGCATTTCGAGCGCCACGTCAGCCTGCCGCCATTTCGACCGCGTGGCAGATCGCCGCCACGACTTCCTCGACTTCCGCAGCGTCATCGCCCTCGGCCATGACGCGGATCACCGGCTCGGTGCCGGAAGGCCGGATCACCAGCCGCCCGCGGCCCGCCAGCCGCGCTTCGGCATCGGCAATGACCGCCTTGACACTGTCTGCCTCCAGCGGTTTTCCGCCGCCAATGCGCACATTGCGCAGCAGTTGCGGCACGGGATCGAACAAGTGCAGCAGTTCGCTCGCCCGTTTGCCCGATTGTACGAGCGCGCCGAGCACTTGCAGCGCGGCAATCGTTCCATCGCCGGTCGTCGCATGGTCAAGCAGAATCATGTGGCCTGATTGCTCGCCGCCGACGTTGTATCCCCCGGCCTTCATCGCCTCGAGCACATAGCGGTCACCCACTTTGGCGCGCACCAGATCAAGTCCCAGCCCCGCCAGGTATCGCTCAAGCCCCAGGTTGGACATGACCGTGGCGACCACTCCACCGCCTCTTAAGGTGCCCTGCTCGGCCAGCCGGGTGCCGATCAGCGCCATGAGCTGGTCGCCGTCGACTGTCTGGCCTTTCTCGTCGACCACGATCAACCGGTCAGCGTCACCATCGAGCGCGATGCCAATGTCCGCGCCTTCGGCGGCGACGGCCTGCTTGACCGCTCCCAGCGAGGTCGAGCCGAAACCATCGTTGATGTTCTTGCCATTGGGCCCGACCCCAATGGCAATCACTTCCGCGCCCAGTTCCCAGATCGCCGACGGCGCGACCTGATAGGCCGCGCCATGCGCGCAATCGACCACGATCTTGAGGCCATCGAGCCGCACATCATCAGGCAGCGAGGCTTTCACCGCGTGGATATAGCGCCCGCGCGCATCGTCGATCCGCCGCGCACGGCCAATGTCCGGCGCAGGTGCGAGCTGCTGGGTAGTGCCGAGCATGGCCTCGATCGCCAGCTCGTCCTCGTCCGAAAGTTTGAAGCCATCGGGCCCGAACAGCTTGATGCCATTGTCCTCGAACGGATTGTGGCTGGCCGAGATCATTACGCCCACATCGGCGCGCAATTCGCGCGTCAACAGCGCGACTGCCGGCGTCGGCATCGGTCCCAAGAGGACGACATCCATGCCAACGCTGGTAAAGCCGGCCACCAGCGCGTTCTCCAGCATATAGCCCGAGAGGCGCGTGTCCTTGCCAATGACAACGCGGTGGCGGTGGCTGCCGCGCAGGAACCGCTTGCCGGCCGCCTGCCCCACTTTCATCGCCACTTCAGCAGTCATCACCCCGGCATTTGTGCGTCCGCGAATGCCGTCAGTACCGAAATAATTGCGTGTCATGCACCCTCTTTGCGACAGGCCTGTCCCGCGATTGTCCTGGCCGGCGATTGATATGTCGCCAAGCGCCGCTAATGTCACCCCTATTCGCGGCAATCGACGGGGAGGAGGCATGGCGGGGGACCGGCGCGAGAGCGGCCTGCCAGACATCCGCGTGCCCGCTGCGTGGACTTTCGCCGGGCTCGCCTTGGGCCTCGTGCTGGGCGCGTCGCTGCGGAATACCGAAGCGCTGCGGCTGAGCTTGCCCTATATCTCGCCGCTGGGCGGCCTGTGGCTGCGCGGACTGCAAATGACCATTGTCCCGCTGGTGGCAGCACTGCTGTTCGTCGGCATCGTGCAGGCAGTGGCGGCGGCAAGGGCCGCGGGAACGGCAGCCCGGGCCATGGCGATGATTGTCACCATCCTGACCGGAAGCGCCTTGCTTGGCGCGATTGTGACGCCCCTGCTGCTGGGCCTGTGGCCGATACCGCACGGTGCCCAAGCCGTGCTGATTGCCAGCGCTCAGCCGGTCCCGGCGCAAGTGCCGGGCTTTGCAGAATTCGTCGATTCGCTGCTGGCACAAAACATCGTCGATGCTGCGGCGCGCGGCGCCATGCTGCCGCTTGTTGTGTTCATGGCGCTGTTCGCGCTTGCCACCACACGCCTGCCGGACAGTGCCGAGCGCCTGCTCACCCAGTTCTTCCAGGCCATAGCAGGGGCCATGCTGGTGATGATCGGCTGGGTGCTCGCGCTCGCACCGGTGGGCGTTTTCGCGCTGGCTATGGGGCTGGCGGCAACCAGCGGTGCAGCCGTGTTCGGCGCGCTGGCGCACTATATCATTCTGGTCTCGCTGCTGGGCCTGATCGTGCTGATTGCGGCTTATGGCCTGGCTTTCGCCGGTGCCGGGATTGCACCGCTACGTTTCGGCAAGGCCATGCTGGGTGCGCAGGCCGTGGCGGTCTCGACGCAGTCATCGCTTGCCAGCCTGCCAGCCATGCTGGCGGCCTGCCGCGCGCTGGGCCTGCGCGAGGAGAGCGGCGAACTGGTCCTGCCGCTGGCGGTTGCCCTGTTCCGCGCCACGGGTCCGGCGGTGAACATGGCTGTGGTGATCTATGTTGCCGGGATGACGGGCGTGAGCCTTACGCCAGGCGCGCTCGCAACTGGGGCCGCAGTCGCGGCGATCATCACTTATTCGACTGTTTCACTGCCCAACGCGCTGACCTTCGTGTCCAGCGCCGGGCCGATCGCTTTGGCCATGGGCGTACCCATCGAGCCGCTGGCGCTGTTGGTGGCAGTCGAAATGCTGCCCGACGTGATGCGCACGGTGGGCAATGTGACAATGGACGTTGCGGTGACTGCAACGATAGATCAGTCCTGTCCGGACTGACGTCCGGAAACGGCACCGGCCCACTCCCCCACCCGGCCACCCAACAATAGGTAGCCTATGGGTGGCCGGGTGGGGGAGTGGGCCGGTGCCGCAAGGCAGGCACGGATGTGCTTGCCGCACCAGTCAGAGCGTCTTCTCGTAAACGTTGTATTGCTTGTTGATCTTGCTGCCGATGGCATCGGCAATCGCCACCATTCCCTGATTGTCTTCAAGGATCCAGCCTATTTCGGCGCGCTTGCCCTCGTATTCCGAGATGGCCGAGCGGCGAATGTATTCGATCATCATGAAGGCCAACTGGCTTGCCATGCGCGAGCTTTGCAGACGTTTGAGCACGCCCATCAGCGGCACCCGCATGTCTGCCGGCCTGGGCTTGCGCAGCCAAAGCGCGATCCTGATCCAGCCGAGCAGCGTCGGCTTGCCGCTGCGCCGGTTGAACTTCATCAGCGCCCGATTGAAATCGGGGATGGTCATCATGAAGGCCACGGGCTCGCCGTCGTATTCGGCGATGCGGATCAGGTCTTCCTTGACCAGCGGCTTCAGCGACTTCGCGGTATAGGCGATCTCGCTTTCAGTGAAGGGCACGAAACCCCAGTTGTCTGACCAGGCATCGTTGAGGATATGGCAGATGATGCCGACATCGCGGTCGAAATGCTTGAGGCTGACATTGCGAATGCGGATCCGCGCATTCTTTTCGCCCGAGGCGACGATGCGCTGAATCAGTTCGGGGAAATCCCGGTCGATTGCCAGGTCATAAGTAAACAGGCGCTTGGCGAGCGTGTAACCAGCGCCTTCGATCCACGGCTGATAGCGCGGCGCCTGATGCCCCATCATGTACATCGGCGGATGGTCATGCCCTTTGACCAGCAGTCCGGGCTCTTCCCACACCGAAAGATTGAGCGGCGCGATCACCCTGGTCATCCCCTGCTCGCGCAGCCACTGTTCCGCCCGCGCGATCAGCAGCGCGGCCACTTGCGGATCTTCGCTTTCCAGACCGCCCCAGTTGCCCGTGCCCGGACCCATGCCCTGCTCAGCCGGCTGGGCGAGCGCCAGTTCGTCGAAGTGCGCCGAAATCCGCCCCACCACTTTGCCATCACGGCGCGCGAGGAACAGCTGCACGCGGGCATGCTCGAAAAACGGGTTCTTGCCCGGCGTAACTTTGCCGATCTCTTCGGAGCGCAAGTTGGGCGCATAGTTGGGATCCGCGGCATTGCTGGCAAAGCCAAAGTCGACCCATTCAGCGCGCCGGGCATCGTCGGTCACAGCCGTAATCGTTACATTGCTCATTGGATTATGGCTCCCGGAGACGTCAGCTGTTCTCGCTCATCGAGCGGCGGCGGGGATGGCCGCTGGCAATGCCGCCAGAGAGATTCTTGACCCAAGGGAAGCGCTTGGCGACATCCTCATCATAGCCAAGGTTGAAAACCGTTGGCGATCGGTTCGGGCGGTCCTTTTTCTCGTAATAGGTGCCCAAAATACGGTCGAAGGCATAGTTGGTGATGCCGAAATTGCCGTCTTCATCGAAATAGTGATGCTCGTTGTGGCGGGCCTTCTGGAACTGGACCCACTTCCACTTCGGCTTGAACGACAGATGCTGGATGCAGTGCATGAATTCGTAATAGCAGGTCGTCAGGATGCCCGTGGCAAAAGCAGCCGCAGCGCCGCCCGGTCCGGCAATCAGCCAGCCCACTGGGATAGTCGCCAGGGCAATCGTCGGCAGCGTGGTGTGCAGCGCGCCGAACAGCACTTCGAGATGGTTCGGGTCCTGGTGGTGATCATAGTGGATCCGCTTCCACGTGGACGCGAGCCACTTGTGCCGCCACATCCAGCGTCCGTGCAGCACATATTGGTGCAGCATGTGCCAGACCAGCGGATAAACGAGCAGCGCCGCCGCAATCGCTCCCAGCGTGGGCAGCAGGGGCGCGGGAAGATAGAAGTACAGCGCAATGCTCGCCGCTGCCACTGCGAGGTAGGCGACAATTGTATAATGCTGGAAATAGGCTGATACGAGCTGCCCGAAGGTCATCCGGTCGAGATAGTGCGACCGTTTCCAGAAAGGCAGCTTGGCCTCATCAACGTTTGCCTGGGACACTATTCCTGATCCTGTATGCGAAGCACGACCATAGCAGGCCAGCCGGGCAGGTGCCATAAGCCGATTATTGCGGCAGCATTGGGGCGAGCGACATTGCTGCCGCCTGTATGGATCAAGCCGGGAACTCTTCGGTGTCGATTGTCCGCTGCATAGCGGCGCCATAGCGCGGGCCGAAAACGGTCTGCGGGTTAATCAGGTCATCCACCGCCCCCAGCAGGCTGTCATCCGGACGCCAGTCGGCCCGCGCCGCATTCTCGGCCAAATGGTCGAGCCGGGTTGTGCCGGGAATCGCGTGTACATGGTCACCGCGAGCCAGCACCCAGCCGAGCGACAGCTGCGCGGGGGTTACGCAAGCATCGGCGGCCAGCGCGGCGAATCGGTCGATCAATTCCACGTTTCGCGGCCAGTTTTCCGCGTTGAACCGCGGCATGCTGGCGCGAATATCGCCCGGCAGCAGCGCCCCGGCATCGCGCAAGCCGCCTGCCAGCGCACCGCGGCCGAGCGGCGAGAATGCGACCAGCGCAACCCCCAGTTCGCGCGCGGTATCGCGAACGGCAATCTCGACATTGCGAGACCAGGGAGAATATTCGGTCTGCATCGCGGCAATCGGGTGCGCGGCATGGGCGCGGCGCAGCGTCTCGGCGCTCATTTCGGAAAGCCCGATGGCGCCAATCTTGCCTGCCGTAATCAGATCTGCCAGCGCCCCGACCGATTCCTCGATCGGCACGGAGAAGTCGCGGCGGTGGAGATAATAAAGATCGATGTGGTCGGTCTGCAGCGCCTTGAGGCTTTCTTCGACAGCGCTGCGCAGCACTGGCGGGCTGCAATCAGTGCGGCGCTTGTCGCCATCAATGACAATGCCCGTCTTCGAGGCGAAGAAAATCTCTCCCCGCCGCGCTTTCAGCACTTCGCCAAGCAGCAATTCGTTGCGGCCCGCGCCATAGAGGCGCGCGGTGTCAAAGTGGTCATAGCCCAGATCGAGCGCGGCCAGCAGCACGCGCACCGCATCCTCGCGGGCAGGCGGAGTGCCATAGCCATGCGTAAGCCCCATGCAGCCAAGCCCGATTGCGTTGACCCGGCGTCCGGCGATCAGGCGCTTCACTTTGTTTCTCCCGTCAAAGCATAAACCGTGCGATCCACCACTCCTGCCTCGGCAAAACCGGCGCGGCGCAGGCGGCACGAGTCGCACAGACCGCAAGCACTGCCATCCGGCTGAGGGTCATAGCAAGACCAGCTCATGGCCGGATCGAGGCCTAGCCGCTCCGCCTGCCGCGCGATTTCTGCCTTGCTCAGGTGCTGCAAAGGGGCATGGATGGCGAATTGACCGCCCTCGCTGCCCGCCTTGGTCGCGAGATCGGCGAGCTCGGCAAATGCGGCAATGAATTCCGGGCGGCAATCGGGATAGCCCGAATAGTCGAGCGCATTGACGCCGATGATAATGTCACGCGCGCCCAGCGCTTCGGCCCAGGCCAGCGTGAGCGACAGGAACACCAGATTGCGCGCGGGCACATAAGTTACCGGTATCGTATCGTCGAGGCCGTGTTTAGGCACGGCAATGTCAGCGGTGAGCGCAGAGCCGCCAAAGGCCCTCAGGTCCAGCGGCAGGATGACGTGGCGATCAATCCGCAGATGCTCGGCAATCGTCCGCGCTGAGTCGATCTCGCGCGCATGGCGCTGGTTGTAGTCAATCGTCAGCGCGGCAATGCTGTAACCGGCTTCGACGGCCAAGGCCGTGGCCACCATCGAATCAAGTCCGCCTGACAGCAGGGCGACGGCCGTGCGGCCCTCGCCAGGTTTCATCATGGTCATGCCTTGGGGCTAGACGCTGTCAGGCGCCGGTGCAATCGCCGATGCGGCGCGCTTCGGCCACGACATCGAATGGCAGGCCATCGGCAATGCCCTGCGATTCGATCTGCACCAGCCGGCCGGTCTCGCGGCGGATGTGAGTGCGTCCGAAACCGCGGCCGCGGCAGGTATATTGCACCACCACTTCAGCCGGATCGTCGGATACCACCAATCTGTCGCAAGTGCCTGTCGGATGGCGCAACTGGATCAGTCGGCGGCCATCCCGCAGGCAGATCTGCTCCGGCGCACCGCGCGCATCGCGCGTGCGAAGCTCCCAGCGGCCGCTTTCAAGCCGGTCGAGCATGGCAAGGGACTGGTGTTGGCCCAGAGCGGGCACGGCCACAGCGCCTGCTGCCGCCGCCACGAAAGCAACCGCACGCAAACGCTTGCCAGCCGTGAACCGGCCGATTCTGCTTCTAGCCCTGATGCGCATGCGCTCCACCTGCGACTCTCGCCTGCCACGGATTGTAGCAAAACGCCGCCGTACGACCAAGTGTTGCATGTAAGCGATGAACGGAGTGTTTACACTGTGATATTGAAGACACGCGAGCAAAACGCGCAGTCGACGGCAATGGTTCCGTCATCCCCCTGCATCTCTGCCCGTTCGCTTTCGGGAAAACGCGAGAGGACGTCGCGGTAGTGCTCGATCGTGCAGCGGCAGCCGCGCTCGATCCGGGCCAGCGGCTCCACCCGCACTTCTTCCTCTTCGTGGAACAGGCGCCAGACCAGCGATTCAAGCCCGAGATTGCGGTCGACCAGTTCCTCATGCCGCACCGAACCGGCAAGGATGGCGACATGCTCCCATTCGGGATGATCCATGCGCACGTGCAGCCGTTCGCGGCCTTCTTCGCCTTCTGCCAGATGCTGGACGAGCAAGCCGCCCGCGACGCACTCGCTGCCGTTCCAGCGGATTGCGGTGCGCATCAGGGTGGGAACTTGCTCCGACTGGGCAAAATAGCTCTCGCAGGCCTGCGACAGCGAATCGCCTTCAAGCGGAACAATGCCCTGATAGCGCTGCCCGGTGACGGCATAGTCGAACGTGATAGCCAGATAGGCCTGGCCGAACAGCGCATAGAGCGAAGGATTGGCCCCCAGCATGGCGAGCCGCTCGGGATCGTGCAGCACATAGCCGCGCACGGCACCGTCCTTGTAGTCGCAAACCAGCAGCTCGACGATGCCGCCTTCGGTCTGTGCCTGCATGGTCAGCTGGCTGGCTTCGTCTTTCAGCAGCGAGCCAATCAGCGCGGCCAGAACCAGCGCCTCTGCGAGCAAGTGGCGGATCGGCGCGGGATAGTCATGCGCGGAAAGCACTTTATCGAGCGCTGGCCCCAGTCGCACCACGCGTCCGCGCGCATGCCGCATCGGCAGGGTGAAGCCTAGCAGCCGGTCAAAGCCGGTTTCGCCCGCCGGAATACTATTCACTGGCTCGCTCACAATTGACCGAACACCCAGCGCAGCACCGACTTCTGGGCATGAATGCGGTTTTCCGCCTCATCCCAGATCAGCGACTGCGGCCCGTCGATCACCCCGTCAGTCACTTCCTCGCCGCGGTGGGCGGGCAGGCAGTGGAGAAAGCGCGCATGCGGCGCGGCCTGCGCCATCAGCGCCTCGTTCACCTGGAACGGCGCCATTGCAGCAATGCGTGCCTCGGCTCCGGTCTGCCCCATCGAGACCCAGGTGTCAGTAACCACGACGTCCGCACCGGCGACGGCGCTGGCGGCATCGCGGTGCACTGTAATCCCGGCACCAGCTGCCTGCGCACGCGCAATGTAGCCGGGATCGCAATCATAGCCTTCCGGAACGCCTATGCGCACATTGAACTTCAAGAGCCCCGCTGCCTCGACAATCGAATTGAGCACATTGTTGCCATCGCCCAGCCACGCCACTTCAAGCCCCGGCAGCGCCATGCCCGCTTCCAGCACCGTCAGCAGATCGGCCATGATCTGACAGGGATGCGAACGGTCCGTCAGGCCATTGATCACCGGCACGCTGGCCTGTGCGGCCAGTTCCTCGATCTTGGCGTGATCGTCCGTGCGGATCATGATCGCATCGACCATGCGGCTCAGCACGCGCGCGGTATCGGCAATGGTCTCACCCCGGCCCAGCTGCATCGATCCGGCTTCCATGATCAGCGCGCTGCCGCCCAGTTGTCGCATCGCCATGTCGAACGACACTCGCGTGCGGGTCGAATTCTTCTCGAAGATCATCGCCAGCGTGCGGCCAGCCAGCGGCGCGTCGGCATCGGCGCGGCCCTTGGTCCAGTCGGCCCGCGCCGTCTTGCGTGTCAGTGCATCACCCAGCATCGCTGCCACGGCATCGCCGCCGGCGTCGCTCAGATCGAGGAAATGCCGGGTCATGCCGATACTTCCTCGGTGGCGAAGCTCGCCGCAGCGGCGGAGAGCTTGTCCATAAATTCGTCGATGTGCTCATCGCCGATCACCAGCGGCGGCACGATCCGCACGGTGTTGTCGCCGCCCGAAACTGTGAGCAGGCCATGGCTGTCGCGCAAGTGGGCGACGAAAGCGCGCGGCTCGCAGGTCAGCTGCAGGCCGAGCAACAGCCCCCGCCCGCGCACCTCGACGAACAGTTCGGGATAGTTGCCGATGAACTGTTCAAGCCGCGAGACGATCTTCGCGCTCTTGTCCCGCACGTTGGCGAGCACATCCTCCTTATCGAAGGCATCGAGCACCGCGTTGCCTGCGGCCATGGCCAGGGGATTGCCGCCATAGGTGGACCCATGCGTCGCGAAGCCCATGCCACGCGCGGCCTTTTCGGTGGCGAGGCAGGCTCCGAGCGGGAAGCCGCCGCCAATCCCCTTGGCCGTGGCGAGAATGTCCGGCGCGAAGCCATACTGCTCATGCGCATAGAACGTGCCGGTGCGGCCATAGCCGGTCTGCACTTCATCGAGCACCAGCATGAGATCATGCTCGTCGGCCAGTTCGCGCAGGCCCTGCAGGAAATCCTGCGATGCCGCACGCACGCCGCCTTCGCCCTGAATCGGCTCGACCAGAAAGCCTGCCGTATGGGGCCCCATTGCCGCCTTGGCGGCTTCGAGATCATCAAAGGCGACATATTTGAAACCGGGAAGCAGGGGCTTGAAGCCCTTGTGCATTTTCTCCTGATCGGAAGCGCTGATCGTGCCGAGCGTGCGCCCGTGGAAGGCATTGCGGAAAGTGATCAGCTCGAACTTGTCATCATTGCCCACATGCTGGTGATAGGCGCGCGCGGTCTTGATCGCGCATTCCACGGCTTCCGCCCCGGAATTGGTGAAGAACACCGTGTCGGCGAAAGTCCTGTCGACCAGCCGCTTGGCGAGGCACTCGCCCTGGGGGCTGCCGTAAAGGTTTGAGACATGCATCAGCTCCGCCGCCTGCCGCTGGATTGCGCCGATCAGCCCGGCGTGGCTGTGGCCCAGCGCATTGACGGCAATGCCTGCGGCGAAATCGAGATAGCGGGCGCCGTCTTCTCCGATCAGGTGACAATGATCGCCGCGCACCGGCCGGAATGCGCACCGGGGATAGACGGGCATCAGCGGAGTGATCGACATTTCAAAATTTCCTTTTGACATCATGCATATCGAAGAGGCGGCAGCGCAAATGGCAAACAGGCAATCAGCCCGGGATGAAACGACAAATGGCGGCCCCTTAGTCACTGAGGACTTGGGGGGCCGCCATTGCCAAGTATTTTACGTTGCCGCTTGCCTGCGGTCAAATTCCGCAGGCGGGTGCACCAGAATTGTCTGGCTTGGTCAGCCCTGACTCGGCACCAGGTTGACCGCCGAGTACTTGCCTCGTCGATCGACCTCGATATCGAATTCCAGCCGGTCACCTTCGTTCAGACCCTGCATGCCGGACCGTTCCACCGCGCTGATGTGCACGAAGGCATCGGGCTGCCCGTCGTCACGCGTGATGAAGCCGAAGCCCTTCATCGAGTTGAAGAACTTGACCGTGCCAGTCGCCCGTTCGCCCGTCAGCGAACGCTGCGGCGCTTCCTTCTTTTCGACCGGGATCACATCGCCGACCACCACCAGGTCGCTGGCGGAAATCTTGCCGCCGCGATCAACCAGAGTGAATTCGAGCTGCTGACCTTCGGCCAGGCCTTCAAGGCCGGCGCGCTCAACCGAGCTGATGTGGACGAAGACATCTTCGCCGCCGCCATCTTGCTGGATGAAGCCGAAACCTTTGTGGGCGTTAAAGAACTTGACCGTGCCTTTACCCTGGCCGACGACTTGGGCGGGCAAACCGCCACCGCCGCCGCCGCCACCGCCGCCGCGCGGGCCGCCGAAGCCGCCGCCACCGCCGCCGCGCGG
>Ga0075370_10000030_pt1 | contig 48013 bp, 44 predicted proteins | sample EndMethybrTD3035_FD_71398 | JGI IMG/M metagenome (GOLD analysis project Ga0075370, IMG submission 71398) | Populus endosphere microbial communities from Tennessee, USA - Endosphere MetaG P. TD hybrid TD303-5 | ecosystem: Host-associated > Plants > Roots > Endosphere | place: USA: Tennessee... | reverse complement strand
AAGGCGATGCTGCCGGCGGGCCAGTCGCTGCGTGCCATGCTGACCCCGCCGCAGCGCACGGCCTTTGAGACGACGCTCGCGGCCAATGGTCTGCCTGCAGCCGCGTTCGATCGGATGAAGCCGTGGTATGCCGCCATGGTGCTTTCCACCCTGCCGGTCATGCGGCAAGGCTATGCCAGCGAGAACGGCGTTGAGGAATTGCTCGACAGCCGCGCCAAGGCCGCCAGGCGTCCGCATTCGGCGCTCGAAACCCCGGAATTCCAATTGGGGCTGTTCGATTCGCTGCCCGAAAAAGTGCAGCTGCGATATCTGAACGAAGTCGTGAGCGACTTGCCATCGGCGCTCGACGAATTGCGCGACATCGTCGAAGCCTGGAAGAAGGGCGACGCGGAGAACCTCGCCAAGCTGATGAACGAGGAAGAAGACGCGCCCGAACTGATGGAACTGCTGCTGCATAACCGCAACCGCACCTGGGCCAATTGGATCAGGGCGCGGATGGACAAGCCGGGAACTGTTTTCCTCGCTGTCGGCGCAGGGCACCTCGCCGGCGAAGGCAGCGTGCAGCAAGAACTGGCCGCCAAGGGCATTGCCTCCACCCGCATTCAATAGGCATAGGGCGGGCGTGAAACCGCCCCTTCTCGCCTTGATCCTGACTTTCGCGCTCGTGGCCTGCGCTCCGCAACCGCAGCCCGCGCGGCCGGCATTCTGGCAAGTCACCGGCCCCCATGGCGAGAAGGCCTGGCTGCTGGGCACCATCCATGCCCTGCCCCGGCCCGCTGCATGGCGCTCTGCGGCCATCGACAAGGCATTTGCCGAGGCAGACAGCGTCGCTGTCGAAGTGTCCGGCCTTGGTGACGCGGCTGAGATGTCTCGCGCCTATGCCCGCCTCAGCACAAGTGCCGGCCTGCCGCCTTTGGCGCAGCGCGTGGATCCCGCCATGCGCGCCGCACTGGCCGAGCGACTGAAACGCGCCGGGCAGAGCGAAGCCGACTATGCCAATGCCGAAACCTGGGGCGCGGCGCTGATGCTGGCCCGGGCCGATGCTGCGCCGGAAGACAGTGCCAATGGCATCGACCGGGCAGTGCTGCGGCTGGCCAGCGGCAAACGTGTGATCGAGTTCGAAGGCGCGGAAGCGCAGTTTGGCATATTCGATGCCCTGCCCGAGAAGGAACAACGCGACTTGCTGGAAGCCGTACTGCGCGAAGGCGCTGCGCCCGCCGGGGAAAGCGCCGACCTGGCAGAGGCGTGGCGGCGCGGCGATTTCGCAGCAATCGAAGCCGAAACTCACAAAGGGCTGCTGGCCGATCCGGAGCTGCGCGCGGCCCTGTTCACGGGGCGCAACCGCACATGGGCGGACCGCATGGCACGTGAATTTGCCGCCGGTCACAAGCTGTTCGTTGCAGTGGGCGCGGCGCATATGGCAGGCAAGGATGGGCTCGCGGCGATGCTGGCAGCGCGCGGCTTCAAAGTGGAGCGATTGCAATAGCCCCGGCAAAGCTTGCCACGAGGGCATTTCCGGGCTAACGGCCCGCGCTTCGCGTCATGGTCATCCCTGGAGGCGTGGCGGCGAAGTTTTGAAATCCATCTTAGGAAGGCAGATACGATGAGCGAGACGTTCACCCTGCCGGCCGAGACGCGGCGGGCAGGCAAGGGAGCCTCCCGTGCGCTGCGTCGCGAAGGCCGGGTCCCCGCTGTGGTTTATGGCGGCAATGACGAAGTTCTGGCGATCCACGTCGAAGCGAAGGAGCTGGTCCGCCAGCTTGGCACAGGCCATTTCTTCAATTCGATCGTCGAGGTCGAAGTGGGCGGCGCGAAAGTGCGCACCCTGCCCAAGGACGTTGCCTTCCACCCGGTGAGCGACCGGCCGCTGCATGTCGACTTCCTGCGCCTCGCCGCCAATGGCAAGGTCCATGTCGAAGTCCCCGTGCACTTCGCCAACGAAGCCGCCTCGCCCGGCCTCAAGCGCGGCGGTGTGCTCAACATCGTTCGCCACGAGCTGGAACTGGTCTGCGACGCGGACTCGATCCCCGACGAGATCAGCATCGATGTGACCGGTCTCGACATTGGCGATTCGATCCACATCAGCCACGTGACGCTGCCGGCCGGTTCGGCCAGCGCGATCACGGACCGCGATTTCACCATCGCGACGATCGTTGCTCCTTCGGCGCTGAAGAGCGAAGAAGGCGACACGACCAAGGCCGAAGCGGAAGCGGAATGATCCTCAATTCCCCTCCCGCTTGCGGGAGGGGGTAGGGGAGGGTCTGTTCGGGACGGCACTACACAAGCCCTCCCCCGGCCCCTCCCGCAAGCGGGAGGGGAGTTCCCATGCAGCTCTGGGTCGGCCTCGGCAATCCCGGTCCGCAATATGCGATGAACCGGCACAACGCCGGCTTCATGGCTGTGGACGCCATTGCTGAAGTGCACGGTTTCGGCCCGGTGCAGAAGAAATTCCAGGGCTGGCTGCAGGAAGGCCGCATCGGCGCCCATAAAGTCCTGCTGCTCAAGCCGGCAACCTTCATGAACGAGAGCGGCCGCAGCGTTGGCGAAGCCTTGCGCTTCTACAAGCTGGGCATGGACGCACTCACCGTCTTCCATGACGAGCTCGATCTTTCCCCCTTCAAAGTGAAAGTGAAGCACGGCGGCGGCACTGCCGGGCACAATGGCCTGCGCTCGATCGACCAGCATCTGGGAGCGGAATTCCGCCGCGTGCGCATCGGCATCGGCCATCCCGGCCACAAGGACCGTGTCACCGGTTATGTTTTGGGCAATTACGCCAAGAATGAATTCGACCCGCTGGCCGACATGCTGGGCGCGCTGGCAGCGGAGGCGGAATGGTTGGCGAAGGGCGATGATGCGCGATTCATGAGCGAGATTGCGCTGCGCCTCGCGGAATAAGCCTCACAGCATCAGTGTCGCCAGACCAAGGAAAATTCCCATGCTGGTGACGTCGCTGGCGGTAGTCAGAAAAATGCTGGAGGCCGTAGCGGGATCGGCACCGAATCGCTTGAGAGTCAGCGGAATAAGGGCTCCCGCAATTCCGCTGATCGAGCAGGCTATGACCATGGAAACCAGCACCACCAGCCCCAGCCGCAAAGGCTCCGCCTCGCCCTGCATGGTAGCATAGACGAACATACCGATCCCGGCCGTGACGCCGACCAGCAGTCCATTGAAGAATCCAAGCATGGCCTCCTTGCGCACCAGGCTTCGAGCCGCACCGCTGCGCAAGTCGCCCAGCGTCATGCCGCGCAGGGTAACCGCCAGCGCCTGGCAGCCGGTGTTGCCGGTTTGCCCCGCCATCACGGGCAGAAACACAGCCAGGATCACCAGCCGGCTCAGCGTATCCTCGAACGCGCCGACGACCGCGGCGGCGACGAAAGCCGTCAGCAGGTTCACCTGCAGCCAGGGATGGCGCAGTTTGAGGCTGCGAACGATGGGCGTGGCGAGCCGCTCCTCGCGGTCGACACCGACCATGGCCCCGGACTGGCCGGAAATTTCGATAGCCCGGTTGGCAAACAGCGTGTCGCCGCGCACCAGCCCGACCAGTCGGTCGCGAGCGTCGACCACGGGATAGACCGGAAAATGCTTTTGCAGCGCCTGACGCAGCGCCTCGTCGAGCGGTGTGGTCGATTCCAGCGCGAATGGCTCGGCCAGCATGATCGAGCCCAGCGTGTCTTCGGGGCGGGCGAGCAACATCTCGCGCATCACCACCAGCCCGACCAGCCGTCCTGCGGGATCAGTGAGATAGAGATAAGTGATGAAAGCGGTCTTGACGTGTTCGCGCAGTTCCTCGGTCGCCTGCGCCACGGTGGTTTCCGGCGAGAAGACCCCGACCGGGGGCGTCATCAGGTCGGCAATCGTCGGGTGCTTGCTGTGTTCGGGAGCAAGGTCCTCTTGAGGGACTGCCGCTTCGCTGGCTGAAGACTGAGTCAACTTGCTGCTACTCCCCTGATCGCTCCGTAACGCGCCAGCCAAGCCTAGCGCGGGTTTTGTCTGGCGGGAAGCAGGGTTCGATGCCCCCACCCCGCACCGCGTTTGCCTCAGGCAGGTGCAACTAAACCCGCTCGAAGACCGGTAGGCGGAATGTGTCGCCCGCCGGATCCTGGCAATCGATAAACGCGAGGCGGAGAGCCATGCCAAGTGACATGTCGTCGTAGCCGAAACCGCGAGGATTGCTGACGAACAGCACGCCTTCGGCCAGCTCGACCAGAATGCAGTCATAAGGGAGAGCCATCAGGCCGCGATAATAGTCCTGATGCACGGCGCACCAGCTGACCAGCCGCCCCTCTCCCGACATGCGCTCCCATTGCAGCGCACTCGATCCGCAATGCTCGCAGGCCTGTTCGACCGGCCAGGTGAAGCCTGCGCAGACGTTGCATTTCTGGATGCGCAGTTCGCCCCGCGCGCAAAAGTCCCAGAACGCGTCATCAAGCGGACCGCGAACGCGGTCGGGTCGTGTTTCGCTCATGCCGCCTCTCCTCTGGCGAGGATCATCGGGTGCGCTGAATTGGTCTGCGCCAGCGATGTCATGGCGAATTCCAGCCCCGCCACTTGCCGCACGCCCGCTTCGCCGCGCAATTGGCGCACAGTTTCGGCAACCTGGCTCCAGCCGTGCATGTAGGAGCATGACAGGTTGCCGCCCTCGGTATTGGTCGGCAGGCGTCCGCGAATGTCCATTTCCCCGGCCAGGCAAAAACCCACACCTTCCCCTTGCCCGACGAAACCATAGCCTTCGATCTGGTTGATGAGGTGGAAGGAGGCGGCGTCATAACCTTCGAAGTGGCCGATGTTGTCCTGGCTCACACCCGCCATGGCAAATGCCTGCCGGCCCGCTTCTTCGATCTGCGGGCGCAGTTGCTGGCGGATCAGCACGTCGAACTTGTTGCTCGTCAACTTGGCCTCGCCCCAACCGGCAACGTCAACCGGCACATGCGCCATGCCGCGCGCCAGATCGGCGCGCCGCACGATCAGGCAGACCGCGCCGTCGTTGACCAGGCAGATATCCAGCAAATGCAGTGGCCGCACGATGTAGCGCGAGGCCATGTATTCCTCGATCGTGAAGGGCTTTTGCATCACCGCGTTGGGATTGCGCGATGCATGAAGGCGCACCTGCTGCGCCACGGCACCCATTTCCTCCTCGCGCACGCCATATTTTGCCTGATAATGCGAGCAGATCATGGCCCAGTGCGCGGCCTGTCCGCTCCAACCCCAGGGATGGAAGTAATAGTAGCTTTTCGGACCAACATAGAGCGTGCCCGGCCCGGTGCCACCAAAGACGCGCCCGATCGAGCGCGTGGCGACGGCATAGACCATGGCAATGCAATCCGCTTCGCCCCGGGCAATCGCCTCGCAGGCCACTGGCAGCGGCCCTGCCATGATGGTTCCGTTGGAGCGGCACAGGCGGGGCGAAAGGCCCAGCATGGATGCCAGTTCGCGCGGCTCCGGCCCACCATAGGTGAACGAACAGGTCAGGCCATCGATGTCCGAGCGATCAAGGCCGCTATCCGCCAGCGCGCGCTCGAAAGCGCGCGTGGCAAGGCTTTCCACCGTGGGCGGTTCATAGCCTGCGGCCTTGGCGCGCTGGGCCCGGTAGTCCGCGCCGTAGTCCGTCTCGCCAATGCCGACGATCGCCGCCTTGCGGCTGAGCTCCCGCGTCGAAGGCGGCATGATAATCGGCGTATAGTCCGCCATTGGCCGCCCTTTTCTGCCCGGGATCAGTAACCCATTAGGCCAAGCACTTCCTTGCGGCTGGACTGATCGTCAAGGAAACAGCCCATCAGGCGGCTGGTGATCATGCCCACGCCGGGGGTGCGCACGCCGCGGCCGGTCATGCAGCCGTGCTGTGCCTCGATCACCACGGCCACGCCGATGGGATTGAGGTTCTTCCAGATGCACTCAGCCACTTCAGCTGTGAGTCTCTCCTGAATCTGCAGGCGGCGAGCATAGCCATGCAGCACGCGAGCGAGCTTCGAAATGCCGACCACGCGATCACGCGGCAGATAGGCGATCGCCGCCTTGCCAATGATGGGCGCCATATGATGCTCGCAATGCGACTGGAACGGAATGTCCTTGAGAAGAACGACTTCGTCGTAGCCACCCACTTCCTCAAACACGCGGCTGAGATGGATGCCGGGATCGTCGGCATAGCCCTGACAGTATTCCCGCCAGGCGCGAGCCACGCGCTTGGGCGTGTCGCGCAGTCCTTCCCGCTCCGGATCGTCGCCTGACCAGCGGATCAACGTGCGGATAGCATCCTGAACTTCGTCGGGGACCGGCAATTTCGCGGTCGGACCCGTATCGTCGTCGCTATATTGATTTTCGTTTCCGCTGATGACCATCAATCAGTCTCCTTTCAGCCCGGCCGGCGCAAGATGCCGCCTCGCCGGAACAATCCTTTCCGCCGCCTGATCGGTTCGAAGAATTCACCCGGAGTTTCCGGATCGAACAAGGCGTTGTCAGCAAGTGCTTTCTCCGCATCCGTCAGTGGACGCAAGCAAAAAGGCTCCAGATATTTGCCTTCGCTGCGCACTGCCGCGATCGCCGCCGCCATTGATCCATGCTCGGCCAGAAGCGCGTCAAGAGCCTCTTCGCTGATGCCGCAATGCTCGGCCAGCAGCCTCCGCCGCAGCCGCGCGATTGCCGGGGCGGCATGATCGTTGCCCGGCCGCGCCGCGTCGATGAACACGTCGGCCTCGGTGTCCAGCCCCATCGATCGGTTGTTCATGTTCGAGGAACCAACGCGCACAATTTCGTCATCTATGATCATCAGCTTGGCATGCACGTAGATCGGCGTTCCGCCCGAAGTCCGGGGCACAAAGACGCGGAAGCGGCCAGCATGATCCCTCTCGCCGATCGCGTGAAGCAACCGGCTGCGCGCGCCGTCCATGGCCGTCTGTTCAAGCCAGCCATCCGCAGTCAGCGGCATGATGAGGACGATTTCGGGTGGGTCAGGCTCCATCAGCCGAACCGCAATCGCCTCGGCGATGGTGCGCGAGGCGAAATACTGGTTTTCGGCATAGATAAAGCGGCGTGCGCGGGCGATCTGGGCGAGGAACAATGCCTCGACCTCGCGCACTTCGACGATATCGCGGTACGCAGCCCGGGTGCGGGCGATGCCCACTTCGACATCGCGGAATTCGGCGGCCAGCCTCTCTGGCCAGGGACTTTCCGCTTGGGGAGCACATGGCTTCATTGGCTTGCCGCCCGCCTGCCGCCAGCGCCGCCGCCCGAGTTGCCCCAAGGCCCGCGCCGCCTCGCCCTCGAGCATCATGGTGATGTCGTGCCAGGGGCCATAGGCCGTGCGATTGGGCCGGCGCCTGCGCGAATCCTCATGGATGTGGTCCGGCGTGTCCCAGCGATCGGATGTCATGTCGATCCCTCCGCAAACCGCGAAACAATCGTCGATGATCACCAGCTTCTGGTGGTGGCTGCAGCCAAGTGGATGGGCGGAATCAAACTTGAAGATAATGCCTTTGTTGAAGATCCAGCGGATCAGATCGACAATCATGGTTCCGCGAAACAGATATCGGATGGCACCGAAATTCCATTTGAGCAGGCGTATCTGCATGGCAGGATTGCGCTTGGTCAGCCAGACAAAGAAGGCCCCCAGCCGGGCTGGAAACCGGTCTTTGTCGGGCAAGTTCCACCACCGCCGCCCGCCCGGCATGCGAATGCGCGAATCGAAATCCCAGCCGACCAGGAATATGCGCTGGCGAGCCCGCAACATGGCTTCCTGCATCAGTTCGAAATAGGCGGCCGCATCGATCACCACGTGCGCGCGTTTGGCGCGGGCATAGCGCCAGACTGTCGGATCATCGTTTTTGCGAAATTCTTCGTCGGCCGCCATGCCAGTTGACTAGCGCATGGCTTCACCAGCGTCACGCGCGGCGATGCCAGGGCGATAGCTGCGCCTGCTCAATGCGCCGAAACAAGCTTAGCAAAATCTTAACTGCACTTCCGGCAGAACGGCCAACCAGAGCAATTGGGGTTTGAACATGCCGGAATTCATCAGGCTAGCAGAGCGCGCACTGCTGATCATGCTTGCCGTACTGGTGATCTGGCGCATCCTGCCCGTGTTCAGTCTGCATCCGCATGTCCTGCTGCTGCTGGCGAGCGAGATTTCGGCCGTGGTTTTCCTTGTCTTTCAGCGCAAGGGCACTTGGGCGACTTCGTTTTATACCACATTTATTGCTTTTGCCGGCACGAGCGCGCCATTGCTGATCGCGCCTTCCGGCCAGATGCTGGCTTCTGATTTCATCACCGCGCCGCTGATCTGGACAGGAACCGCACTGGCCCTGGCAGCCAAGCTCTCGCTCCGCCGCAGCTTTGGACTTGTCCCGGCGAATCGCGGTGTCAAATCGAGCGGCGCCTACCGCTTCGTGCGCCACCCGATGTACACCGGCTATGTGCTCAATCACATCGGCTTTCTGCTGATGTTCTTCTCGGCATGGAACCTCGCGATCTATCTGACGACCTGGGTGCTGCTATATCTGCGCGCGATCGAGGAGGAACGTTTCCTGCTCCAGGATCCGCTATACGCCGACTATGCAAAATCAGTGAAATGCAGGATCGTTCCGGGATTGATCTGAAACCGGACAGCAGCAACGCGCCTGAAAAAACGAACGGGGCCTCCACGCGGAAGGCCCCGTTTGTATTTGGCGCGCCCGGAACGATTGGCCTGCGCGCCTGCAGCGCTTCGGCTCCGAAAGTCCGCCCCGGCACACTACCCACCAATACATCAAAGGCCACCTTTGCGGATGGCCTTTGATATATTGGCGCGCCCGGAACGATTCGAACGTCCGACCCTCAGATTCGTAGTCTGATGCTCTATCCAGCTGAGCTACGGGCGCGGGAGAGGCGCTCATAGGAGCGAGCCTCGATCTTGGCAAGCCGCTATCGGCAATTTCTGACTGCATCATGCGATCAGCAGAATTGAAGGCCCTCAACCTCGCTGCAACAAGTGCAGCAATGCCTTTGCCAGCGGCACATCGAGCGGCGGCATTTCCAGACTTGCGAGCTCGGCCGGTGCAAACCAGCCCAGGGACTGGGCGGCATGACACTGCACCTCACCGCTCCATATCCGTGCGATGTAAAGAAAAATGACATGTGGATTGCGCGGCGCCGGAGGCAACGTCAAATCGCTTGCGAAACTTACAGGCATGATGTCGCTCGACCGGACCTGTATTCCAAGCTCTTCCTCTATCTCACGGATTAGCGCCTGCTCCAGGGTTTCCGACGCATTTACTTTGCCCCCTGGGAATTCCCATAGCCCTGCGTGATCTGCATCGCAAAGCCTCTGCTGCATCAGTATTTTTCCTGCAGTGTCGACCAGAGCAAGCGCCACGACGGGAATGACTGTCGGATTTTTTAGCAAAATCTACACCCGCCTTAAAAGATTATTAGCGATGAATTGGCAGAGAGCATGGATGATCGCAAAGGAATCGGAATTGAACATGCCGTGTAAAAACCTGTTCTTGCGCCTGCTGGATGACGATTCCGGCGCGACGGCAATCGAGTATGGCCTGATCATCGCCTTGATCTCCATAACCTTGATTCTCTCGTTTCAGGGCGTCGCCCTGGAATTGAACAACACCTACATCCGGGTCGACAATGCCTTCACCGGCGCGGCATCCTGATCCGCGTGGATTGCGCCCAGCCGCCCTGCAAATCCGATATTTCCGCTCTCTGCGTTAAACTTTTGGCAACACATCGACCTTACAACTGAAACTGTCCGGGGGGGTCAAAGCCTGATCGGATCGGGTACTGAATACTGCTTACCAGGAGACTGCACATGAAGTTCATCAACAAGCTGCTTCGTCGTGATGAAGCTGGCGCCACCGCCATCGAATATGGTCTGATCGCTGCTCTCATCGCGGTTGCCGCGATTGCTGCCATGCAGGGTCTCGGCACCAGCCTGAAGACCACGTTCAACAGCACTTCGTCGACGATGACCGCCGCGTCCTAATCCGACCGCGTCATAATAGACAGCTGAGAGGCGGCAGGGCAACCTGCCGCCTCTTTTCGTTTTGGACTTTGGGGTGAATGGCGGAGCGGAGTAAAGAACTGCATTCTTTCAAAAATTTTTGTCGAGCACAGCATTACAAAAATTTCATCTTGAGAAATCAGTTTAGGGCTGCATCCAACATTCTCGCAATTAATCAGGCAATTAGAAGTAAAATGACCAAGGTGAATGGACTTTAACCATTCTTCAATCATGCCATCTGACTGAAAAATTAACTACCCGCTAAGAAATCGCGCCTATTTTTAGCACGTCGAAACGAGTTCCGACGCCGTGTGCTCACTTGCGAACACACGCAATGAGCCAAACAGGGGGCATGTCATGCTTAAGATGAACCAAATCGTTCGTAAGGCTTTCAGCCGCATGCAGGATCAGACCGGCGCAACGGCTATCGAGTACGGCCTCATTGCCGCGCTGATCGCGGTAGCCGCGATTGCCGCGATGCAGGGCCTCGGCACCAGCCTGGGGACCACGTTCAACAGCACATCGTCGACGATGACTGCGGCAAGCTGATTTCCATAATCTGGTTATTTCAAAAATGGGGCGGCAGGCACTATCCTGCCGCCCCATTTTTGTGCCGGTCGATCTACCAGCGGACGATCAATAGGTAACGATCTTCACTTTCTGGCCCGCAGCAATCCGGCTCGATGTATCAAGGCCGTTCAGGACCAGAAATCGCTCGAGCTGTGCATCGCTGTAGGCCATGCGGTTCGCCAGTGATTGAACAGTATCACCGGCCTTGGCCGTCACGACTATCAGCTTGCGCGGACGGATAGCCGAGGCTTCGTTCGCACTGATGCGCCTGACCGATCCATACATCGAATTAAACTGCTGGGCGCTTCCCGCGTTGGAGATCGTCACAAAGTGAAAAGCCTGGCTGCCCGAGAATTCATAAGCGAAGACCGCCACATCCACCTGCCCGCTGCCATTGTTGACTCGCGCCAGTCCATAAGCCGCTGGCAGGCCGTTCACTGTCGTGCGCTGGATGGATGAGGGCGTGATCGCTGTCTGGCCTTGCTGGCCAAGGGCGGTGAAAACGGACGTGACATAGTTTTCGAGATTGCCGGAATATGGCGCGGCCGAAAACTCGCCTTTGCCGGATTGGCCGCCAATCGAGACAGCCCGCGTCCCGTTCACCAGATAATAGCCATTGGGTGCCTCGAACGACAGGCGGAAGTCGGGGTGCGTGAACTTGCGCCCCTCGATAATCCCTTGCTTCGGATCATCACCATACATGACGCCATCAATCGAGCGCAGGAAGTTGTCGCGATTGGTTACGCCGCTGGCCCCAGCCCCAGCCCGGGCCAATGCCGCGCGGACACGCGATGCCGGGTCGGGATGAGTCGACGCCCAGGCAGGCACCTGGCTGTTCGTGCCCATCAATTGGGCATCAAGCGCATTCTGTCGTGCCAGGCTTTGCAGCACAGTCGACATTGCGCGGGGATCGTAGCGGGCACGGCGGAGGTAATCGATTCCCAGGTTGTCGGCTTCCGTCTCCTGCCCGCGCGAGTAGCTGAGCGTCAGCAATTGCGAGCCTTGCGAGAAAATCTTCTGTCCGAGCTGCCCGGCAGTGCCATTACCCAGCAACACACCCGAAAGCACTGATCCCAGCACGCCGATGATCGTATTGCGGGTCGCCGCGCTCTGCCGCTTCGCCGCGTGGCGCGCGGCCACGTGCCCCACTTCATGGCCCAGCACACCCGCCAGTTCCGCTTCGTTGTTCATCAGAGCCACCAGCTGGCGCGTGACATAAATATAGCCACCCGGAATGGCGAAGGCGTTATTAACTGGCGAATTCAGCAAGCTGACCGTGAAATCGCCGCGGGCGTTCGAGAGGCCGGACTGGACGGCAATATTCTTGCCGACAGTCTCGACATAAGCGGCCTGCGGGCCGGTTACAGCCCCGCCATATTCCGCAAGCAGCTGCGGATGCGCCTTTGCCCCTTCCGCCTTGTCACTGGCGCTGATCGATTGGACAGCGGTTGTCTGGGCCGGGCTGGCTTGCGCGAACGCAGGCGCAGCAGGCGCGGCAACCAATCCCAAGACGGCCAGCATCGGAAGGATTGAATATCCTTGGCCTGTCTTCCCACGCTTCATCGGCGCTTCTCCCGCTTTCCCCATCGTTGAATCACCCTGAAACTAGTACGGACGCGCAGATCGATAAACCCTTCACTTTGCAGACGGTTCCCCGCTTTTCGCTGCCAGCGGATGGCGGGCATTGACCAGCGCGACTAGCCTCGCGCTGTCCACATGCGTGTAGATTTCGGTCGTGGCGATATCGGCGTGGCCGAGCAATGTCTGCAGCACGCGCAGATCGGCGCCGCCTTCCAGCAGATGCGTGGCAAAAGCATGGCGCAGCACATGCGGACTGATTTTTTCCGGCGCAATGCCGGCGCGCAGGGCCAGTTCGCGCAGCAGCTGAAACAGCCTAACGCGTGTGAGGTGACCCGCAGCGCCGGTGGAGGGAAACATGTGGCGGCCGCCTGCGGGGCGCAATGGAAGCCAGCGCGAAAGCGCAAGTTTGGCCCGCGCGCTGACTGGCACCAGCCGCTGCTGACCGCCTTTGCCGGTGATCATCAGAAATGGCGCGTCACGCGGCGCACAATCGCGGGGCAAAGTGACCAGTTCACTCGCTCGCAGACCGGAGCCGTAGAGTAATTCGAGCAATGCCAGCGTGCGCACGGCTTCCGGCCTGTCACCACCTGCCTCGGTTTCCGCCTGGGTGAACAGGGCGGCAATCTGATCATGCGAGAGCAGGCGCGGCAGCGGACGGCGCGCGCGGGGCCGCGGCAAAGCGGGTGACGGATCGTCCTCGCGCAGACGCTCATCGATCAGAAATCCGAAGAACTGGCGAAGGGCAGAACATTTGCGGGCAAGGCTGGATGGCGCAAGCTCCGCCCAGACCGTTCCCAGTCCGGCCAGCGCCTCGCGGCTCGCTGCCGCAAGCGGCCCGATGGCGGCCTGCGCGGCCTCAAGATCGCGCCGATAGGCGCTCAGCGTGTTGGCGGCTGCCCCCCTCTCGGCGGCGAGCATGGAGAGAAATGCGTCGATCTCGGCGGAAATGGCGTTAGCCTCGGGCGACGGCTTCGGCCGCGATCATCCGGGCTTCGGCATCGAACCCGGTGCGGTGCAGCGCGGAAACGATATGATAGAGATGCAGCGGCGTCATTTTCGCCCAGCTTTCGCCCTGCATGCCAAGCCCCGCTAGCAGAGCCACCAAGGCGCGATTGCCGACATCTGCGGACTGCGAGATCGCCCGTGTCCAGCGAGTCTGACGTGTCAGATCCACATTGAGCTTCTGGGCGAACTCACCCGCGCTTTCGCGCGAGACGCGATCCAATCCGGCAAGTCCGGCGAGGAGAAATGCCGACTTGCGGGCATTTTCACTCCCATCGTTCGAATGGAAGCTATCCAGCGAAGCCGTATCCACCAGGGCTGAAGACGTCGGTGCAGCCAGAACCAGCAAGCCCCAGGCCTCGCTGCCATTCTCGGCAACCGGCGCCCAGAGCATGGCATTGCGATCGAGCCCGGCGGTCAGCATCGAGCCGATAATTGCGGGCGCATCGGCGGACAGGCCTTCATCCGCAGGCAGGCGCGCGGCGGCGTAAGCAGTCAGCACTTCACGCGAATAGCGTTCGTCCTGTTCTTTGACACCGCTCCACAGCGACTTCATCGCCGCCAGCCGCGCACCGGGATCCTGGCCGACATAGGCATCGCGCAATTGCGAAGCGCGTGTCGCCCAATCGCCCTCGATATCCTCCGAGTTATAGATCTGGCTGTAGAGATCGACCATGGCCGCGCTCGAAAGGATGCCCGCTGCAGCGGCCTGGTCCGCCCCGGCAGCTCGCGATTCCAGCCCCAGCATCGGCGCCAGTGCGCTCATGTAGTGGATCTGGCGCGGTGCGGCGCTCATCAGGTTCTGCGGCGGCTCAAGCCCGACACCGATGGTCAGGCCGTAACGCCAGGGGGTAAGATCGTTGACCCCGTCCCATTCAATCTTGACCGCGCGGCGCGCCTTGCCTGCGGCTCCGGCATATTTCTGCGCCAGCAGCAAATCGACCTTGGGCATAGCCCCCGCGCCAAGTTGACGATCGAGCTGCGCCAGGCCGCCGTTGCCATCGCCCTGGAAAGCCGCGCAAATCGCGCGGACGGCCTGCCACTGCGCATCCTTGCGGGCGCCGCCCTGAATGGTGACGGCAGGGCATATGCCCGTGAAATCGGCAGTGAATATGTAGGCATCGAGCGCCGCCTGAGTGAGCAGCGGCGTGTAATTGCCCGAATCGACATCCTGGACCAGCGAGCGCGCGGCATCCCCCTCGCCCATGCGGAGCAGCAAGGCGGCGCGCAGGCCAGCGAAATCGGCAGGGTTCATCGCAGCCGGCGCATCAAGGCGCGAGGCCAGCGCGCGGCGGAGCAGGATATGGCCCCAACGGGAAACGAGCTGACCATTGTTGCCGATCAGCGCGGCGCGCACCAGCGATGCATTCTGACCGGCGAGCGAGCCCGAGGGAAGTCCGCCTTCACTTTCGGCGAGCAAGCCAATCTGCGCCATCGATCGGCGCGCGGCGGCGGGAATATCCGTCTTGGGACGAAGCCCGAGAAGATCGGTCAATTCTTCCGACGACATCTTTGCCAGCACATCAAGCGGCGGCAATTTGATAGACGGCCCTGCGGCGTTAGTGCCTGATTGCGTTGCTCCCGCACCGCTCCCACCCGATGCGGAGGCGCCCGGCAATGGCTGGACTACGGGACCTTGCCCGCTGGCAGCAGGGCGCTCCGCTCCGGACTGCGTCGGCGCAGGTGGGCGCGGCTGTGCCTTCGCCGAAGGCCGGTCAAAGCCCGGCGGAAGAAGCGATTCAGGCGCATCCTGCGCAATCGCCCAGACCGAGGTCAAAGCGAGCCCTGCACCAAGCAACAATCGGAAATGCTTCACCGTACAGCTCCTGGAACCGGAACAGGCTCGACAATGGCGTGCACAGGTTCGCGGCCGCCATCGATCCACGCGAAACCGACGAGTGCCACGATTCCTGCAACCAGCGCGAGTAGCAAGATGTTGTTCCGGCGCATGCTTCGCGTCACTCGCGACCTTTCCCCATTGCCTGCGACACCTTTGCCGGTGCCGCCGGGAGTTGCATGGCCGCTTAACGCATCTATAGGCGGCCCTGCAATGGACAAGAACGACGACCCACTGACTCCGGGCGAAATCCATGCCCTCGCACGCCGGATTGACCGGCCGATTGTGCTGGTGGGCCTGATGGGCGTTGGCAAGACCAGCGTGGGGAAACGGCTGGCGATGGCGCTCAATTGCCCATTTTCCGATGCGGACGAAGAGATCGAATCCGCCGCACGGATGACTATCCCCGAGATATTTGCGGCCTATGGCGAGCCACTGTTTCGCGATGGTGAGCGCAGGGTGATAGCGCGCCTGATCGAAAATGCTGGCGGCCTCAGGATCATTGCCACTGGCGGCGGCGCATTCTGCAATCCCGAAACCCGCGCGCTTATTCTTGAAAAAGCCATCGCTGTGTGGCTCGACAGCGATATTGACACGCTGCTTGAACGCACTGCCCGCAAGGACAACCGTCCGCTGCTCCAGGGCAGCAATCCGCGCGAGACGCTGACTCATCTGCATGACGAACGCCGACCTTACTATGCGCAGGCGCCGATTCATGTGATGAGCAACAATGGTCCGCACACGCGGACAGTCGACACGGTGCTGAAGGAAGTGGCACGATGGCTATAGTCCCTGTCGCGATAGCCGGTCGGCCTTATGAAGTGCGCATTGGTGCGGGCCTGCTGGCAGAGCTGGGCACGCATTGTCAGGGCCGCCTGCGCAAGCGCCGGGTACCGGTGATCACAGATGAAAGTGTCTACAAGGCCTGGGGGACGGTAGTCACTCATGCCCTGGCCGAAGCAGGCCACGAAGCCGCGTGGCGCATTCTGCCGCCGGGCGAAGCGACGAAAAGCTGGGATAGTCTTGCGGCGACGGTCGACTGGCTGCTCGCCGAGGAAGTCGAACGCGGCGATCACATCCTGGCGCTGGGCGGCGGCGTGATCGGCGATCTTACCGGCTTTGCCGCCGCGATCCTGAAGCGCGGCTGCCATTTCATCCAGCTGCCAACCACGCTACTGGCACAGGTCGACAGCTCGGTTGGCGGCAAGACCGCGATCAATAGCGCGGCAGGCAAGAACCTCGTCGGCGCATTTCACCAACCCTCGCTGGTGCTGGCCGATCTCGCGGTGCTCGACACGCTTCCCGCGCGCGAACTGGGCGCGGGCTATGCCGAAGTGGTGAAATATGGCCTTTTGGGCGACGCCAATTTCTTCGCCTGGTGCGATGCGCACGGGCAGGCAATGCTGGCGGGCGATGCTGCCCTTCGCGAACACGCGGTTGCCCACTCGGTCGCCGCAAAGGCGCGGATCGTTGCCAAGGACGAGTTCGAGACCACTGGCAAACGCGCGCTGCTGAACCTCGGCCACACTTTCGGCCACGCGCTGGAGGCCCAGACCGGCTTTTCGAACCGCCTGCTTCACGGCGAGGCAGTTGCGCTCGGAATGGTGCTGGCCGCCCGCTATTCGGCGCGGCGCGGCCTAATGCCGAAAGCCAGCGCCGAACATGTCGCGCGGCACATCGCCGAGGCAGGGCTGCCAAGCGAGATCTCCGCGCTTGGCCTCAACTGTGACGGGGCGGCGCTGACCCAGCACATGCTGCATGACAAGAAAATGGACGCGGGCACCCTGCCCTTCGTGCTGATGAAGGGTATCGGCGAGGCGTTTCTGGCCAAGGATGTCGATCTGGCCGACGTCGCCGCGTTCCTGGGCGAGGAACTGGCCCGGGGCTGACGCGGGGGTCAGAACCGGGCCGAAAGCCCTATTCCATTTCCAAAATCACTGCGTCGACCGCCAGGCTCTCGCCCGCCGCAGCGTTGACTTGCTTGACCACGCCCGACTTTTCGGCGCGCAGGATGTTTTCCATTTTCATCGCCTCGACCACAGCCAGCGGCTGGCCTGCCTCAACTTTGTCGCCCGGGCCGACATGCAGCGCGACCAGCAGGCCCGGCATCGGGCAGATCAGGAACTTTGAGAGATCGGGCGGGATCTTCTCGATCATGTAACCGGTGAGATGGGCGATGTGCGCCGGCACGATGCCAACTTTGTGGATCGCACCGCGCGTGGTCATTTTCAGACCCGTACGCGTGGTCTCGATTTTGACCGCGATAGGCTCACCATCGACTTCGGCTTCGACCAGGCGGTCGCCCGGCGCATATTCCATCGACAGTTCGACGGCCTCGCCATCGACCATGACGTCGTCTTCTTCGAGCGTCACTTCGTGGCGCGTGCCGGCAATATCGACAGCCCAGGCCCAGGGCGGATCGAGCTTTCCGGCAAGCTGGCCATCGACCTGCCGCGCGCGATCGGACCGCGCTGCCGCGACGAACCCGGCGACAGCTGCAAGCTTGCGGGCAAAATCCGCGCTCAGCGGCGCGCCGGTGAAGCCTTCAGGATATTCCTCGGCAATGAAGCCTGTGGTCAGCTCGCCCGAGCGGAAGCGCGGGTGCTGCATAATCGCCGAGACGAAATCGATGTTGTGGCCCAGCCCCTCGATCTCGAAAGCATCGAGCGCGGCGATCTGAAGGTCAGCGGCCTCGTCGCGAGTCTCACCCCAGGTGATCAGCTTGGCGATCATCGGATCGTAGAACATTGAGACTTCGCCGCCTTCGTAGACGCCGTCGTCAACTCGAACGCCCTCCATTCCGCGCCGGCCGTTTGCCTCGCCGTTGTCAGTCCAGCCTTCGACCGGCGGGCGATAGCGCACCAGCCGCCCTGTGGAGGGCAGGAATCCGCGATAGGGATCTTCGGCATAAACCCGGTTCTCGATGGCCCAGCCGTCGATCTTGACGTCATCCTGCGTGAAGGCCAGCTCCTCGCCGGCCGCCACGCGAATCATCTGTTCGACCAGATCGACCCCGGTGATCGCCTCGGTGACGGGATGCTCCACTTGCAGGCGGGTGTTCATTTCGAGGAAATAGAAGCTCTCACCCGTCGGGTCCGCGCCGGAAACGATCAGCTCCACCGTCCCGGCGCTGTAATAACCCACTGCGCGGGACAGCGCGACGCATTGCTCGCCCATCGCCTTGCGCATCTTCGCGGTGACGAACGGCGAAGGCGCTTCCTCGACAACCTTCTGGTGGCGGCGCTGGATGGAGCATTCGCGCTCATTCAGGTAAAGAATGTTGCCGTGCTTGTCGCCGAGGATCTGGATTTCGATGTGGCGCGGATTGAGGATGAATTTCTCGATGAACACGCGGTCGTCGCCAAACGAGTTCAGCCCCTCGCGCTTCACTGCCTCGAAGCCTTCACGCACGTCCTGCTCGGTATAGGCGAGCCGCATGCCCTTGCCGCCGCCGCCCGCCGAAGCCTTCATCATCACCGGATAACCGATCTCCGCGGAAATGCGCACAGCATGCTCGGTATCCTCGATCTCACCGACGAAACCGGGGACAACATTGACCCCCGCTTCCTTGGCGAGCTTCTTGGACTCGATCTTGTCGCCCATAGCGGCGATGGCATTCACCGGAGGGCCGATGAATTCGATGCCTTCCTTGGCCAGCGCCTCGGCAAACGAAGTGCGCTCGGAAAGGAAGCCGTAGCCCGGATGAACGGCCTCAGCCCCGGTCTGCTTGCACGCCGCAATGATCTTGTCGGCGATCAGGTAGCTTTCGCTGGCGGGTGACGGACCGATGTGAACGGCCTCATCCGCCATTTTCACAAACGGCGCGCGGGCATCGGCATCGGAATAGACCGCCACGGTGGCAATACCCATGCGGCGGGCAGTCTTGATAACCCGGCAAGCAATTTCGCCGCGATTGGCGATGAGGATTTTCTTGAACATCAGTTATCCGTTTCCACAAGAGACTTGAGTTGTTGGATGCGTTCGCGTGTCACGCGCGCCATGCACAGGCTGTGGACCATTGGCGCGCCTGAGCCGCCGCGCATTTCGAAGCTTTCGAGCAGGCACTGCTGGTCGCGCCAGGCCAACCAGGCGCGCTGGCCCGCGAGCAGCGTGTCGAAATGGCCGGGGTCCTTGTCATAGGTCCGGTCGATGTCCCGGTCGCGCGCTTTCATTGCTTCCGAAGTCACCCGCCATTGCCGGTTCATTTCCGCGTCGATCCGCTGATAGGCTTCATGGAGGCACAAATTCATCGGCTGCTGAGGCAAGTCACCGCAGTCCCTCTCCGCCTGCGGCGCGGCAGCAAGGAGAAGCAGCGCGGCAATCATGCCGATTTCTTCGCCAGGTAAACACCGATCGCCATGATCACGATGCCGCTGACCCGCCGCGCGGTGATCTCGCTCTTGATCGCGCCCCATAGGCCGAAATGATCGATGACCGCCGCCATCACCAGCTGGCCGAGTAGGACGAAGAAGACCGCATTGCCCACGCCAATGCGCGGCGCGGCCCAGGTGATCGACAGCGCATAAAACAGGATAAACACAGCGCCGAAGTAAATATACGGCCGGTCGAAGGCGAAGCGGCTGATATCCGGGGCCGAACCAGTGGCCAAAAGGATCACGCCCGCGAGCGCCACTCCAACAACGAAAAGCACAAATGTTGCGGCAACCGGGCTGCCGAGCTGCTGCCCCAGGCCGGCGTTGAACGCGGCCATCATCGGAATGCCGATGCCGGTCAGGAACATCAGCGCCGCGATGGGGAGGAAGGATGCCTGGTTGGGCAAGTCTTACTCCGCCGCTTCCAGCTCGCTGCCCACTGGCGGCATATTGTGGCCCAGCAGGCGCAGCATGTCGGCGGCGCATTCGACGACGTTGCTGCCCGGGCCATAGATGCCCTGAACGCCTGCTTCGCGCAGATAGTCATAGTCCTGCGGCGGGATGACGCCGCCTGCAACGACCTTGATGTCCGGGCGGCCAGCGGCCTTAAGGTGGCCGATCAGCTCGGGAATAAGTGTCTTGTGACCCGCCGCGAGGCTGGAGGCACCAATGGCATCGACATCCTTTTCCAGCGCCAGCTTTGCGCTTTCCTCGGGCGTCTGGAACAGCGGGCCGGAAGTCACGTCAAAGCCCATGTCGGTGAACGCGCTGGCGATGACGTTGGCGCCGCGATCATGCCCGTCCTGGCCCATCTTGGCGACCAGAAGGCGCGGTTTGCGGCCCAAGCGGCGGGTTACTGCCTCAACGCCTTCGATCACCTGCGCATAGCGCGTGTCCGCCGCATAGGCCTTGCCATAGATGCCTGTCACGGGAACCGGCTGCGTGCCATATCGTCCGAACGCCAATTCCATCGCATCCGAAATCTCGCCCAGCGAAGCCCGATGGCGCGCTGCCTCTACGGCCAGTTCGAGCAGGTTTCCGCCGCCCTTCGCGCCCTCGGTCAGGGCCGCCAGCGCAGCGCGGCACTTCGCCTCGTCGCGGCTTTCGCGCATGGTCTTCAGACGGGCGATCTGCGCATCGCGCACTGCATGGTTATCGATATCAAGCGTGTCGAGATGTTCTTCCTTCGCAAGGCGATACTTGTTGACGCCGACGATGACATCCTCGCCCATGTCGATCCGCGCCTGCTTGGCGGCGGCGGCCTGCTCGATCGCGCGCTTGGGCATGCCGGTTGCGACTGCCTTGGTCATGCCGCCGAGGCCATCGACTTCCTCGATCAGCTTCCAGGCGTCGTCGACCAGCAGGTTGGTGAGCGCCTCGATGTAGTAGGAGCCGCCGAGAGGATCGACGACTTTGGTGATCCCGCTTTCTTCAGCCAACACGATCTGGGTGTTGCGGGCAATGCGTGCCGAAAAATCGGTCGGCAGCGCAATCGCTTCGTCGAGCGCGTTGGTGTGCAGCGACTGGGTTCCCCCCAGCACCGCCGCCATGGCTTCCACCGTGGTGCGAATGACGTTGTTGTAAGGATCCTGCTCCTGCAGCGACACGCCCGAGGTTTGGCAGTGGGTGCGCAGCATCTTCGAGCGCTCACTCTTGGCGCCCAGCCCGTCCATCACCCGGTGCCACAGCGTACGCGCGGCGCGCAGCTTGGCGACTTCCATGAAGAAGTTCATGCCGATTCCGAAGAAGAAGCTCAAACGCCCTGCAAAAGCGTCGATATCCAGGCCAGCTGCCATGGCGCGCTGGGCATATTCCTTGCCGTCGGCAATGGTGAAAGCCAGTTCCTGCACAGCCGTCGCGCCGGCTTCGTGCATGTGATAGCCGGAGATCGAAATAGAGTTGAATTTCGGCATCTTGGCACTGGTATATGCGATGATGTCCGAAATGATTCGCATGCTGGGTTCGGGCGGATAGATGTAGGTGTTGCGGACCATGAACTCTTTCAGAATGTCGTTCTGAATGGTCCCGTCGAGCAGCGACTGGTCGACGCCCTGCTCTTCACCAGCAACAATGAAGAAGGCCAGGATCGGGATCACCGCGCCATTCATCGTCATCGACACCGACATTTGATCGAGCGGGATGCCGTCGAACAGGATCTTCATGTCCTCGACTGAATCGATTGCCACGCCCGCCTTGCCGACATCGCCGACGACGCGCGGATGATCGCTGTCATAGCCGCGGTGGGTGGCAAGGTCGAAAGCGACCGAGAGGCCCTTCTGACCGGCAGCCAGATTTCGGCGATAGAAGGCGTTCGATTCCTCGGCGGTGGAGAAGCCCGCATATTGCCGGATCGTCCAGGGACGCCCCGCATACATAGAGGCGCGCACGCCGCGCGTGAAGGGCGCGAATCCCGGCAGACCGGCATCACCCTTCACATCCTCGCCCGTATAGAGCGGCTTGATCGCGAAGCCTTCCGGCGTGTTCCAGGTCAGGTCCTTGCCCTTGACCTCTTTCGCGGCGGCTGCCTGCCAGTCTTCAATCTTTGCCATGTTCCGTCCCTTAGGCCCCTCCTCCGCAAGGAGGGGGCAGTAACTAATGAGCGCCCTTCGGCGTTTCCATGATCTCGGTCAGCTGTCCGCCCATATCCTTGGGGTGGACGAAGAATATCAGCGTGCCATGCGCACCAATGCGCGGCTCGCCCAGAACACGCTTGCCAAGCCCTTCGAACCAGGCCTTGGCCGCGTGAATGTCCGGCACTTCATAACAAATGTGGTGCTGGCCTCCCAAGGGGCTCTTCTCCAGCCACTTGCCCACGGCGCTGTCTGCCGCAGTCGGCTGGAGCAACTCCACCTGCGTGCCTGCTGTCCCATTCTCGCCCGGCGTGTTGACAAAGCAGACGCGAACCTGCTGGCTTTCCAGCACGAAAGGCTCGGTAATATCGGTCGCGCCCATCACGTCGCGGTAGAAAGCGATCGAGGCGTCGAGATCAGGCGTTGCGACGCCGATGTGGTTCATCCGCCCCAGTTTCATGCCGAAACCCTCTCGATGATCATGGCGATGCCCTGCCCGCCGCCGATGCACATGGTGATGAGGGCGTAGCGCCCGCCGATGCGTTCCAGCTCATAGGCGGCCTTCACCGTCAGGATCGTGCCGGTTGCACCCACCGGATGGCCCAGCGAAATGCCCGAGCCATTCGGGTTGAGCTTGTCGCGATCGAAGCCCAGTTCCTTGGCGACAGCCAGCGCCTGCGCAGCGAATGCCTCGTTGGCCTCGATCACATCCATCTGCTCGAGAGTCAGGCCTGCCCGATCCAGCGCGATGGGCACCGCCTTTACCGGACCCAGTCCCATGTAGAGCGGTTCCACACCGGCATGGGCCCAGGAAACGATCCGCGCCATCGGTGCAAGGCCGCGCTTCTCCACCTCACTCGCTGTTGCCAGCACCACGGCCGCCGCGCCGTCGTTGATACCGCTGGCATTGCCTGCGGTGACGCAGCCATCCGCCTTGAACATCGGCTTCATCGCCGAGAGCGTGTCCATGTTGGTATCGGCGCGGACATGTTCGTCCGTATCGAACACGGTGGTGCCCTTGCGGGTCTTTATCTCGACCGGGAGAATCTGTTCCTTAAATCGCCCTTCGGCAAGTGCGCGGGCGGCGCGCAAGTGGCCATCGACCGACAGCTCGTCCTGCTCACGGCGGGTCACCTGATGACGCTCGGCGATGTTTTCCGCCGTGATAGCCATGTGCACTTCGTGGATCGGATCGTTGAGCCCTTCAGTGAGCGCATCGAGCAGCACCGAATTGCCCAGCCGCTTGCCCCAACGCGCTTCCAGATCGTGATAGGGCACGTTGCTCATGCTTTCCGCGCCGCCGGCGACCGTGATCTCGGCCTCGCCCAGCTTCATCATCTGCGCGCAGGATACGATCGACTGGACGCCGGAACCGCAAAGGCGGTTGACCGTGAGCGCCGGAGTTTCGACCGGAATATCGGCCTTCAGCGCGCAGACGCGTGCGAGGAACTGGTCCTTCGGGCCGGTTGCCATCACCTGGCCCATGATGACGTGCTCGACATCGGCCGGAGTGACGCCCGCGCGGGTAAGCGCCTCCTTGATCACCATCGCCCCCAGATCGGAAGGCATGAACGGTTTAAGCGAACCGCCGAAATCGCCGATCGCGGTGCGCACGGCGGAAACGATGAAGATGTCTTCGGTATTGGTCATGTGCGTTGCATGCTTCCAGCTAGAGCGGAATGTTGTCGTGCTTCTTCCAGGGGTTCTCGAGGCTCTTGTTCCGCAGCTTCCGAAGACCCAGCGCGATGCGGCGACGGGTGGAATGCGGATAGATGACCTCGTCGATGAAGCCCTTGGAGGCGGCGACGAAGGGATTGGCGAAGCGGTCTTCGTATTCGGCGACCTTTTCGGCGCTTTCTTCTGCCGACAGGCCGCGGAAGATGATCTCGACAGCGCCTTTTGCGCCCATCACGGCGATTTCGGCGGTCGGCCAGGCGTAGTTCAAATCGCCGCGCAAATGCTTTGAGGCCATCACGTCATAAGCGCCGCCATAGGCCTTGCGGGTGATCACGGTGATCTTGGGAACAGTCGCCTCGGCATAGGCAAACAGCAGCTTGGCGCCGTGCTTGATGATGCCGTTATGCTCCTGATTGGTTCCGGGAAGGAAGCCGGGCACGTCGACGAAAGTGATGATCGGAATGTTGAAGGCATCGCAGAAGCGCACGAAACGCGCGCTCTTTTTCGAGCTGTTGATGTCAAGCACGCCCGCCAGGACCATCGGCTGGTTGGCAACGATGCCCACCGTACGCCCTTCGATCCGGCCAAAGCCGCAAATGATATTGCCCGCGTGGGCTGGCTGGATCTCGAAAAAGTCGCCCTCGTCCAACGTTTTGCGGATCACTTCGTGCATGTCATAGGGTTGCGTTGCCGAGGCCGGAATGATCGTGTCGAGGCTGTCTTCGCGGCGATCCCAGGGATCGGCTGAAGGACGCTCAGGCACTTCCTCGCGGTTATTGAGCGGCAGGAAATCGAAGAAATCGCGCGCGGCCAGCAGCGCTTCGATATCGTTCTCAAGCGCGAGGTCGGCCACTGAAGTCTTGGTCGTATGCGTCACCGCCCCGCCCAGCTCTTCCTGCGTCACGATCTCGTTTGTCACGGTCTTCACCACGTCGGGCCCGGTGACGAACATGTAGGAGCTGTCCTTCACCATGAAGATGAAGTCCGTCATCGCCGGCGAATAGACCGCGCCGCCCGCACAGGGCCCCATGATCAGCGACAACTGCGGCACCACACCCGAGGCATTGACGTTGCGCTGAAAGACTTCGGCATAGCCGCCCAGCGCAGCAACGCCTTCCTGAATACGTGCACCGCCCGAATCGTTGAGCCCGATGACCGGCGCGCCGACTTTCATCGCATTGTCCATCACTTTGCAGATCTTCTGCGCGTGACGTTCTGACAGCGATCCGCCGAACACCGTGAAATCCTGGCTGAACACATAGACCAGCCGGCCGTTGATCGTTCCCGAGCCCGTGACCACGCCATCGCCCGAGACGATCTGGTCTTCCATGCCGAAATCGACGCAATTGTGCTCGACATACATGTCGATCTCTTCGAAGCTGCCTTCGTCGAGCAGCACATCCAGTCTCTCGCGCGCCGTCAGCTTGCCCTTGGCATGCTGGGTATCGATGCGCTTTTGCCCGCCTCCAAGCTTGGCCGCTGCGCGGCGGCGTTCCATTTCGGCGATATTGGCTGACATGCTGGAAAATCCCCTTTTCGGCCAGCCCGCCTAGGGCGCGCGGGGGGAGTCGGTCAATAGGGTTTAATCGGCCGATTAACGCCAATTGACATGCAAAGCCGGTCCGAATTGCTTCGTCTGGCCTTTGGCAGAGCCTCCCGGCTATTCGGTTTCGCGGCTGACACGCACGACTTGCTTCAACAGGCCGCTTTTTGGCCCCACTGTCACCGAAATTGCCGAGGTCAGGCGAATTCTGAGACTGGCACCCTGGTTCTTGTCGATCTGGATCGCATAAGTCCCCGGGCGAACCTGTTCAAAGAAAAAGCTGCCGTCGCCTTCCGTCCGGGCTCGCGACAGCACTTTACCGTCGCTGCCGACCAGTTCGAGACGCAGGCCAGACACGGCCTGGCCGATGCCATCGCCTTCGCTGAAAAAGGCTGTTCCCTCGATTTCGCTCAGTTCCTGCAAGGCATAATTGGTGGCATGGACCCGCCCTGCCCGCGGCACCACTTCAACCCCTTCCTTGACAGGTGCCAGATCGATATCGGGAAGCGACTCCCGGTCGGCCACCAAATTCGTCCGGGTGCCATCGCCCAGCCCGCCAATGAATACGATGCCGTTCTTGTCAGTCATGCCGCGAGCCGAGCCGACGGCAAATTCGACGTTCGGCAGCACTGGCTCGTCGTCATCGAAGCGGTTGTTGCCATTGATGTCGCGAAAGGTTCTGGCAGCCACAGCCCCGCCTGTTGCCAGGCCTGGCTGGGCGACGATCAAACGCCCGTTCAGCGGATTGCGGCCAAAGCTGAAACCAAGCCGCAGTGCTGCGCTGTAATTGCCAGTGGGAACAGCATAGTTGCCATCGAAAGCCAGTTCGAACCTGCGAAAACGCCGGACTGCGGAAAGGCCGAGCTGGGTGGCGGAGTCGGTAAACGTGTGGCCGATCGAGGCCCGCACCAGTGTCCGCTCGTCGAGCGCGTAATCGGCATCCAGCAGAGCGCCGCGCAGCCGCAATTTCGGCAGCACGCCATAATCGACGGAAGCGCGCAGCTGCAGGCGCGAGCCCCGCAGCGTCGCCAGATCGAAAGTTCCGGCCAGCTGCGAGGGCGAGCTCACGCCAGCGAGAGATGTCTTGGAATAGGTCAGCGTATTGGACAGCATCAATCCGGCCAGCGGCAGTGAGTTTCGCAAGGTGGCATCAGTCTGCTTGTGCCCGTCTGCGAACTCGATCCGGCGCAACTGTCCGTTCAGCTGCATCAACTTGGGGCTGTCGTCGCTGCCGAGCTGGATTGAGCTGTTGAGATTGAGTTCGGTGGCGCGGCGCAGCGGGTCGCTGGTCAGCGCACGCACCTCATCGGTAAATCCGCCCGAATATTCACTGTGCGTGACGGTATAGCTCAGGCCGAAGATCTGTCCGCCCAGCCCCAGTTGCGCGGCCTTGCCGCCCTGGCTCTGGTAGCCAAGGTCGAGCTTGACCGCGGTTCCGCCAAACCCGGTGCGCAGGCCCGCCGTCGCCAGCCACTGGTTGCCGATCTCGCTCTGATACCAGGCCGCGCCGAGCGAGGCGGTAATCTGTCCGGTCACGCCATGTTCGAGCAGGGCAGAACCGCGCCAGGTGCCATAACCATCCCCCGGCCTGAATTCGGGCGGGCGCACGTTGAAGACATTGACGTCCTTTTGCGCTGCCCCGATCGAATAGACGAGCTGGCCCTTGCTGAGCCGGCCATCGCCGACGCTGATCTGCCGCACTTCCTCATGCCGCTGCCCCTGGGGACCGAAGAACACCAGCCGAAAGACATTGAGGCCATAGTCGACGCTGGTCTTGAGGAACTGGTATTGCCCGTTGACCGGCGTGCGGGTCGATCCGATCAGGATATTGTTGCGATAGAGTTCGACTTCATAGCCGTCGGGCAGTTCGCCGCGCAGGTCGACGGCATCGAACACTGAAGCGCATTCGACCGGTGCGCTGGAAATGAAAGCCCCCCGCCCGCTGACACCGCGCAGCCCCAGCGGCATGGCAGAAGTGATGACATCGCCAAGCTGGAATTCGGTCGCCCGAAGCGGCCCCAGCAGTCTGCCATCGGGATCACGGCGGCCCAGTTCAATGCGTGCCCCAGTCAGCCCGTCGCGCGAGGTGGCGCTGGCAAATCCCCTTGCCGTCATGAAGGCGATATCCCCGGCAAGGCGTATTTCGCCCTCGGCCCTTGTACCCAAAGTACTGTCCGAAACGCCGCGAAGTTCTGCATCCGCCATGGGGAAGGACAGCGCCTGATAAGGCGTCTGTTCGCGCGGCCAACGGTGAGGCTGGCGTCCCGAGCCGTTGGCTAGCCGCGCCCGCTCTTCCTCGCGGGCGATCCGCTCCTCGAAAGGAAACGGAACCGCGGTTTTTACAGTCACTGTCTGCGCCCTCAGATCGACCGCAAGCGTCAATGGGAACAGTTCGGCAAAGCGCTGCGCCCGCAGATAGAGCTCGCCCTCGAATGCCGCCGCATCGCTCTTGAACAGAGCGAGCTCCTTGCCTTTGACGATCAGGCTGCCCTGCCGCAGGTTGATCGACAGTGTCTGATCTTCGCTCAGAAACCAGCCGCTGGCATAGTGGCCGTCGTCGCTTACCGGGATGGCGAGATCGAGAAACCGGGCAATCGCGCCCAAGGGCAGATAGACAGCCGAGCGCGTGCCATAGGCAGTTATCGTGTCGGCAAGCTCGCCCTTGGGCGTCTGCAATTGCAGAATCAGCTCGTCTTCGGGCGAGAAAATCGGCGCCGGATCGCCCGGCATCCTAGGCGAAGTATCGGCGAGACTGGCGCGCGGCGGCGACGAAGCCATTGGCAAGTCGGCGCGGGGCGGATTGCCCGACAGCGGCACTGCGCCGCTGCTTCTGGCGGCGGCGAGATCATTGACGTCAGCAGGGGCCGACGCAGCAGGAGCAAAACTTGGGCTGGGCAAGGAATCGTCGCGTGGGACACCGACCGGGGCATCGCCAGCCGCGAGCCTCACCGGCGGGCGGGCAGAACCGCCAAAGGCCGGTTCCGGCAAGCCCGATGCCGTCTGCACACCATCTCTCTGACCTGACCGCGATCCTGCCGGACTTTCTGCATTTGCAGCCATGCCGGGTGTTAGCCTTGCGACCGGAGCTTTGGCAGCTGCACCCGGCAATTTCACCTGGACGCGGCGCGCCAGACTTCGCGAGCGCCGCGATCCTTGCTGCTGCGCACTATGGGCCGCGCCAAATGCGGGTTTGGGCAGCACACTATCCAGTTGAGCCGGGGCCTCATTCGTGACCCCCGGCGGCGACGCTGCCGCATCCGCATGCGCAAGCTGGTCTTGCGACTTTTCAGCAGGCGGTGCCTCGGCAGCTGGTTCTTTGGCATCGGACGATGTCGGCGCTGACGCGACCGTTGTTTCGACGACAGCAAGCACGGGCGGGCCTGGCGCGGCGACGAGAGCCGCCCCGTCCGCTTGCTCTGCGTCTGCGCTCGTGTCGCCCTGCGGCGCTGCGTCAGAATTGCCGCCAAACGCAGGTTCTGGCAGCGCGGCCAGAGGCGCGGCGTGATCGGCCGCGGGGCTGTCACGCGCCCGTTCACTTTCAACGGGCGGTCCGGCCTCGGGCGCACTGGCACTGGTACTGGCTCCATCCTGCCCGGCGGTGGTTGTACCGGCTGTCACTTCAGCGGCATCTGCTTGCAAGCTCGGCTGCGCGCCCTCGGCCGGCAGGATAGCAGGATCGCCCGGCAATTCGGGTGCGCGCTCGGCAATTTTGGCCGGCGATGCGGCGTCCTGCGCTGCGAGAGCCGATGGCGCCAGGTTAGGCGCAACTTGCGCTGGCGCTGGCACCTGGTCCGAAGTCTGGCGGGTCGGGCCGGGTGCGCGCGCCGATTTGGCCCTGCGATCCTCGGTTCGAGCTAACCGCTCTTTTCCTCGCGCGGATCGATCCTTTTTCTGTACAGACAAATCCTTCGAACTATCCGTGCGCGCTGCCTGTTTGCGAGCCTTGGCAGCACGCTGGCCCGGCTGGGCCTGGGCGAAGCTGGCCTCGGGCAATTCCGCCTTGGCCTGATGATCGCCGGCATTGCCGGACTTGTCAGGGATGCTGGGCGCGGGCGTTTCTCCGGGCGCAAATGCGTCGCCCTTGAGCACGAGAGTTGCGCCAATGATGGCTGTTCCCAGCCCTGGCAGTCCTTTCGTGCGCGCCCCCCCAGACGATTTCACGGCACAACGAAGTTCTGCGTTGCGATGACTTTGCCAGGTGCAAAGTCATCGTCAGTGTAGGTCACCGTAAGCCGCGCGCCGCGTGCGATCAGGCGGGGATCAAGCGCCGGATCGAGCGGGATGAGGACCGTGCGCTGATTGACTTCGGTGTAGACGCCGATGCCCTTGATTTCGGTCACTTTGCTTTTCGTGCCAGTCACAGTCACTGTGAGATCGCCAAAAGCCGAACGGGTCCCTTCGCGCGTAATCGTCAGCCTTATGGCGTGCCTTCCGCCGGGCTCTGCAGTGACGGCCAGATCGCGCAAGCCTGCGGTGAGAGTGGTCTCGCCCACGCGCAGGATGACCGGGATGGAAATGCCAAACCGCGGGACGATCATGACGCCCACTGTATTGGCATTATTGGTCCCGGCCGCGCGTTCGATGCTGTTCTCACTGGCGAGGTCCGGCACTGCGACGGCCGAGAAATGCGTGCGGTATTCCCCCGGTGGCAGATCGGGTGCCAGGCGCGCCATGATGCGGATGGTCTGGGAATCGTGGCTTGCCAGCGTCACGCGCCGGGGCGACCAGCGAAGCAACGAACTCGCCGTTTTGACCCGGGCCCGGGCTGCCGGATCGGCAACCGAAGCCAGTTCGACCAGCTGGCCTTCCGGCGTCATCATCATGTCAGTCAGGGTGATGTCGTATTGGCTCTGCGCGGCGGCCCTGTTGAACAGGCCGACGCTGGCCACGCGCTGTCGCGGGTCAATTACTACGCGCTTGGGAAAGACGTTAACGTCCCCCATACCGCTTACCGAGCCCGCAGGCGGTTCGGCTGCCGGTGTTTTTGTGCTGGATTGTGCCTGGGCCGGTTGGCCAATCAGCGCCAATGGCAAGAGCAGCGCCGCGCCGCAAACGATGCGAGAGGCGGCACGAGGCGCAGTCAAGCGCCGAAACCAAAATCGCATGAGCAAGCTTTCGATCCCGAGTTGTCAGCAACTGAAGGCGTCTATGTATTGACCCTTAGTGACTGGCAATGTCGGGCTACTGGAAAGCCACAGTTATTGTATAAGTGCCACTGTAGTTTCCTGGCACCTGATTTGCTCCGACATTGAGCCTGGCGCCGACCAGCAACTGGGCATGGCCAGTGGCATCGAGCTTGAGCTTGCCGCCGCCATTGGTGTTGGCCGAGAAGTTGTTGACGGTCATCGTCTGCGCACCATTGGAAATGGTGATCGATGTGGGCAGCGTGGTGGTCGTTTGCCGGTTCGGCGTACCGGTCAGCTCGAACATGCCTGCGCCGCGCCCAAGGCCCGTCTGGAGAATGCCAATACTGGCAGCGGTAACCCCGCCGGCTGGCGTGATCGTGACTGTGCCATCGCTGGCAACCGCAATAGTCAATGTACCGGCCGAAGTCGGCTGAATGATCTGCCCAAACCGCAGGATGTCGATCGGCACGATTGAGCCGGGAATGACAACGTTGGCCTGGGTAAAACCGCTGGCCTGCGCCGGGGCGGCATGCGCTTGTCCGGGCAAGATGCCAGCCAGTGCGGCCGCCATTAGCAAAGTGGTTTTTTGGCTCATGGCGGCGCTTCTGGTCAAGGGGCCCGGTTGCTGCTGCATAAGCTGCAACCGGGCCGCCTCTCCTTTCGCTACACGTCTTACTGGTAGACGACCGTCGCGTTGTAGCTGCCGGTGTAAGTACCGGTAGCCTGGCCCGAAGCAACAGTCAGCGAGCCGCCGACGCTGAAGCTGGCGGCGCCCGAGGCGAGCGTGCCGCTGGCCGGAGCCGACGTGGTAAAGGCCATCGTGGCGCTGCCGTTCGAAACAGTGCCGCTCGTGGTCGAGATGTTGAACGCACGCGTGCCTTCGCCAGTCACGTTGAAGGCATCAGCCGCATTGGCGTTGCCCGAAACGAACTGGACACCGCCGCCAACCGAACCGACACCGCCCTGGGTGACCGAAACGCTGCCGCCCGTGCCGGCATCGAACGTGCCGAAATCGAGCGTGGCGCCGGAAGCGTGGGTGATGGCGATCGGCGTAACGATGGTCGCAGTAGCCGAACCGGTGGCGGTTGCAGCATGCGCAGCGCCCGACGAAAGCGCCACCAGAGCGGCGGCGAGAACGATCTTCTTCATGTACGAAACCCCCTCAGAACATTTGGCTCCGGACCGTCCGGAAGACCTCAATGAACCACGCTCGAAATTGGCGAATTCCAGTACGCCGCACTCGATGCGCAGGGCTCATCTAGGCAAAATAGGTAAATAGAAAGTTAGGTGTGATTGCGGATGTGCGAAGTAAGCTCTTCGCAGCCCTTACTGTCGGTCAGCTCAACTGTAGCTAACGATGACGGGTACGCTGACGCGGTAGCGCGCGGGCGGCAGTGCAGACGGCACCAGCAGTGTGCCGCCAAGCTCGAACCAGTCCTGGCCCCTGGAATCAAGGCGCCCGGCAGGGCCTGCGTCCGGCCTGCTCGCCGAGCGAAACCGAAATTCCTCGACCCACAGCGCCGGAGCATCTGCCAGACCATCGCCCCCGGAAGCCGGGGTGGCAGTCTTGCCAGGCACTGCGATGCGCTGCGGCGCCGCAATCACGTAGCTGCGCCCTGCCTCCCCGCTGACCTCGAAGCGGGCAGCATGCGGCGCGGGGCATTGCGTGGCGCCAATGCACCTGAGCCGAACACTGCCGCTATAGACTGCGGCACCGCCGCCGGGCGTGAGCCTGACAGACCCGGTGCCCGAAGCATTCGCGGCAATTATCCCGAAATCGAGATCGGCTGTTTGCTTTAGCGAGACAGGGCTGATGACAGTCGCGCTGGCAGCGCCTGTCGCGCTGGTTTCCTCCGCACGGGCCCATGCGGCATCTGGCGGGATAAGAAAGCCGAGTGCCGCCAGGCCTGCAACGGCGATGGCGATTGCCTGTTTCACAGCTTGTCTGATGATATAAGATTGGCAACGATCGGCAAGGCAATAGTCAACACTCCGCCGCCGCTCGACCGGGATACGTCAAGCCTGGCGCCCACCCGAAATGTTTGCGAGCAGGTCCTGGTGACGCAATTGGTTATCGTTGCGCGATAGCTTCGCCCCGGCACGAGCACGCTGGCGCCGGCCAGGTCGCTGTCGAAAGCGGAAAGCGTGCCCCTCACCCCGGCCTGGTTAACGGGCGAGACACCTGCCAGGCTCACGTCAAATACGATGTTGAGCGGCTTCTGGTTGGCGTTACCCCGATCATAGGTCACCGTGAATTGCGCCGGCCCGACCGGTGAATTTCCAACCGGGTAGATCGAATCGTTGGTGACCGTCCCGTTTGCACTCACGCGCCGCGAGCCTTGGGATACGACAATGAAGGCGCCGAAGCGCAATTGCGCATCCGCCGTGACGGTGAGGCTTTCGGGCGCAGCCACGGCAGGAATCGATTGCGCTGCGAGCACAGTCATCATGACTGGCATGGCGAGGCCCCGCCAAAGCAGAACCGATCTCAGAACAGGCCTCCCTGGCTTCATGCGCTGCCCAAGCCCCAATTCCTGTACGCGGCATTGCGTCAGGTCACTGGACTATTGACCCTGCCCCTGCAGGCAGCAATTGGCGTGCGGGGGTTTTTCCGCAGAAACCGGCTCATTCTTGAGCTACGCCTGCAGAGGTACTTCGGTTCGCACTTGAAGGCGTTCAATCTGCCTCGCTCGGGAAAGCTGGTGGTGGACAGGGCTGGATTGCCCTGCGCTGCGCTCCGACTCCAAACCAGCGCCGGGCCTCACGGCCCGGGTACGCTGGTTCACGGCTGTTGCGTATGGCGCTGGCTCAGTCTGCTCCTCGTCGGGCAGCTGGTGGTGGACAGGGCTGGATTCGAACCAGCGTACGCTCACGCGGGCAGATTTACAGTCTGCTGCCTTTAACCACTCGGCCACCTGTCCACACCAGCATGCCGGCAGCGGGTCGCCCCGCAATTGAACCCCGAGAGGTTCCACGGCCGAGAAGGCGCGTCCATTGGCGAAGCAAGTGTTGCCTGTCAATGGTGCGGCTGGCAGGAGGCCCAAATGAAAAGAAAAACTGATGAACGACCGACCCGTGCCTTGCGAGGGCGGGCGGGCAGAATGCAGGGCGGGCGCGGCTCCGGCCGGGCCAGCGCAGGGGCTGTGCGATTGTGGGGACACCATGCTGTCGAGGCGGCGCTCAAGAACCCTGAACGCAATCACCGCAAGCTGTGGGCAACGCGAGAGGGCGTGGCGGCGCTGGATGGCGAATTGCCGGCGAATTTCCCGGTAGAATACGCCCAGGGCGCCGATCTTGCCCGTCTGGTGGCCCGGGATGCACCGCACCAGGGGCTGGTGCTCGAATGTGACGCGCTGGAAGATGTCTATCTGGGTGATGTGCTCGATGCCGATCCGGCAAGGCCGCTCATCGTCCTCGATCAGGTGACCGATCCGCACAATGTCGGCGCGATCCTGCGTTCGGCCGCTGCCTTCGGCGCTGCCGCACTGGTGACGCAGGACCGGCATTCCCCGCCCGAATCGGGTACGCTGGCGAAAAGCGCATCGGGCGCACTCGAAGTGGTGCCATGGGTGCGCGTGGTCAATCTGGCTCGCGCGCTCGAAGAAATTGCCGAGGCGGGATACTGGCGCATCGGCCTTGACGGCACTGCCCCGCTCACCTTGGCCCAGGCGCTCCCCGTAGGAGCGATCGCGCTGGTTCTGGGCAGCGAAGGCGAAGGCATGCGGCACAACATCACCCAGCACTGCGATGCGCTCGCCCGCCTGCCGATGACCGGGGCGATCGAGAGCCTTAACGTGTCAAATGCCGCCGCGATCGCACTCTATGCCACTGCCGCGCGGGACATGCCTGAGGGTTGAGCCGGCAGGGCCATTCATGACCAATAAAAAAGTCCGCGCCCGCCATGTGGCATGCGCGGACTTTTTGTATGGACCGGGCCGCGAGGCGGTGCGGCCCCGGCGTGCAGTGCTTAGTTGACTGCGTCCTTCAGGCCCTTGCCCGCCTTGAACTTGGGCTGGGTGGATGCCTTGATCGTCATTGCTTCGCCCGTGCGGGGGTTACGGCCGGTCGAAGCCTTGCGCTTGGCAACCGAGAATGTGCCGAAACCAACGAGGCGCACTTCGTCACCCTTCTTCAGCGCGCCTGTAATGGCGTCGAAAACACCTTCGACGGCCTTGGTGGCATCGCTGCGAGTCAGGCCGCTGGCATCGGCTACGGCGCCAATCAGATCGTTCTTGTTCATTTCTAGGAACCCCCTTGGATTGTTTGGGAAACTGTTATGTTCGTGAATCGCCTCAAGAGCGGCCGGAATGGAGCGACTTTTCGCATCGCTGTCAAAGCCATTTGTTGGCGATTCCGCGTGGTTATCCCCTAAATTCCGCCATTTTCGACGAAGTGTTGCCGGGGACGGACAAGAGGCGGCATTTGCGGCGGACCGGCTGGCGGATTTTGCCAGCCGATTCGCTACATCTGGCGCAGAATCAATGCGCCGTAGCGGGCGGTGCGGACCCTGCTGCTGCCGGCGCAGTTGCCTGGGCGGCCAGCTCGTCCGCCTCGGTCCACTCAACCGGCTCGACAGGCTGCGTCAGCGCCAGCGCCAGCACCTCGTCGACGTGGCTGACCGGCACGATTTCGAGCCCTTGCTGGATGTTGGCCGGTATCTCGGCCAGATCCTTGCGGTTCTCTTCCGGGATCAGCACAGTCTTGATGCCGCCGCGCAGCGCCGCCAGCAGCTTTTCCTTGAGCCCGCCAATCGCCAGCACCCGGCCGCGCAGTGTGACCTCGCCCGTCATGGCGACATCGGCGCGCACCGGGATGCCCGTCAGTGTGGAGACCATTGCAGTCACCATGCCGACGCCCGCGCTCGGCCCATCCTTGGGAACCGCGCCTTCGGGCAAGTGGATGTGCAAGTCCTTGCGCGCAAAGATCGATGGCTTGATGCCATAGGCAGGCGCGCGCGCCTTGACGAAACTGAAGGCCATTTGCACGCCTTCGCTCATCACTTCGCCCAACTTGCCCGTGGTGCGCACCGCGCCCTTGCCAGGCACAGTGACGCATTCGATCGTGAGCAGTTCGCCGCCAACTTCGGTCCAGGCCAGGCCCGTCACTGCACCGACCTGGTTTTCCTCATCCGACATCCCGTGGCGATACTTGCGCACGCCGGCATATTCGCCGAGGTTTTCCGGCGTGATCGTCACGCTCTTTTCCTGGCCTTCAAGGATCTTGCGCAGGCTTTTGCGCGCCAGCCGCGCAATCTCGCGCTCCAGCGTACGCACGCCTGCCTCACGCGTGTAATAGCGGATGAGGTCGCGCAGGCCCTCATTGCTCAGCGTGAACTCGCCCTTCTTGAGCCCGTGAGCTTCCACCTGCTTGGCGATCAGGTGGCGCTCGGCGATCTCGACTTTCTCGTCCTCGGTGTAACCCTCCAGCCGGATCAGCTCCATGCGGTCGAGCAAGGGCTGCGGCAGGTTGAGGCTGTTCGCCGTGCAGACGAACATCACGTCGCTGAGATCGAAATCGAGTTCGAGGTAGTGATCCTGGAACTTTGAATTCTGCTCCGGATCGAGCACTTCGAGCAAGGCCGAGGCCGGATCGCCGCGGAAATCCTGACCAAGCTTGTCGATCTCATCGAGCAGGAACAGCGGATTGCTAGTCCCGGCTTTCTTGAGGTTCGAGATGATCTTGCCCGGCAGCGAACCGATATAAGTGCGCCGGTGGCCGCGGATCTCGGCTTCGTCGCGCACGCCGCCCAACGACTGGCGCACGAATTCGCGCCCCGTCGCCTTGGCAATCGACTTGCCCAGCGACGTCTTGCCCACACCCGGCGGGCCGACGAGGCACAAGATCGGCCCCTTCAGCTTGTTGGTGCGCGCCTGCACCGCGAGATATTCGACAATACGGTCCTTGACCTTCTCCAGCGCATAGTGATCGTCATCGAGGATCGCCTGCGCGCCCGCGATGTCTTTCTTCACCTTCGATTTCTTGCCCCAGGGCAGGCCCAGCAGCACATCGAGATAGTTGCGGATGACTGTCGCCTCGGCCGACATCGGCTGCATGGTCTTCAGCTTCTTGAGCTCAGCATTGGCTTTCGCCCGCGCTTCCTTCGACAGCTTGAGTTTGTCGATCTTGGCCTGCAGTTCGGCGATCTCGTTCGGCTCTTCGCCGTCGCCGCCGCCCAGCTCGGACTGAATCGCTTTCAGCTGTTCATTGAGATAGTATTCGCGCTGGGTCTTCTCCATCTGGCGCTTGACGCGGCCCCGGATCTTGCGCTCCACCTGCAGCACGCCCAGCTCGCCTTCCATGAAGCCATAGACCATTTCCAGCCGCTTCAATGGGTCTGTCTCGGACAGCAGCGACTGCTTGTCGGCTACTTTGGTCGTCAGCTGCGCGGCAACGGCATCGGCAAGGCGCGAGGCATCGTCAATGTCCGCGAGGTTCTCGCCCGCGTCCTGGCTCAGCTTCTTGTTGAGCTTGGCATATTCGCCGAACTGATCGACGACGCTGCGCATCATGCCCGAAACTTCCGTGCCCGAGGCGCTTTCGCTGGCCATCTGCTCAACCTCGGCGATCAGCATGTCGTCAGCCTCTTTCAGGCTTTCGAGCCGCGCGCGTTCCTTGCCTTCGACCAACACGCGAACCGTGCCGTCGGGCAGCTTGAGAAGTTGCAGCACCGTGGCGATTACGCCCATGTCGTAGAGGTCATCGCCAACAGGATCGTCACAGCCGGGATCGAGCTGAGCGAGCAGGAAAATGTCCTTGCCGCCGGATTCTGAACCATTGGCCATTGCCGCCTCGAGCGCAGCCACGGATTTCTCGCGGCCAACGAACAGCGGCACGACCATGCCGGGAAAAACAACAATATCGCGCAATGGAAGCAGGGGAAGTGAAGTCACTTGGGGCAATCCGCTAGGTTTCATGGTCTGCGGATATGGGGTGGGCTATCGCAGCGTGCAATGGCGGGGCTGCGCGTGGCTGTGGAAGCTGATGAAATTCAAGCGTAGTGGCCCGGGCGCGGCGCATCTGATAGGACGCAGCTCATGACGAGAGGATCGGCCGCGCTGGCAATTTCGCAAGGCCTGAGCGTCTGGGTCATGGAAGCACCCGATGGCTTTGGCGACGCGGCAAGCCACAGTCATCATGCGATCCAGATAACAGCGTCGCTTCGCGGCCACTTGCGCCTGACGGGGGCGAACGGCGCCGTCGAGGGAGCCGCGCTGGCAGTGAAGGCCGGTGCACGGCACAGTCTGGATGCCAGCGGCACCCTGGCTATGGTGTTCGTGGAGCCCGAGAGCAGTCTGGGCCGCAGGCTGGATGCCGCGCTGTTCGCTGAAGACGAAATCATGGCGCTCAGACCTGAAATGGCAGCCAACCTTGCGCCTCTCGAAAAGGCCCTGCGCGGCGCGCCTGATCGCAAGGCCATGCTGCAAATCGGCAGGCAGGCGCTCAGCCAGTTCGAGCCCGTGTCACCGCCCAAAGCGGGCGAAGTCGACCCGCGCATTCGCCGCATTATTGATCACGCCGCGGAAAATCTCGACGGGCCGCTGTCGTTGACCGAGGCAGCGAGAGGAATTTATCTGTCCCCCAGCCGCTTGAGGCACTTGTTCGTCGAGCAGACCGGACTTCCCTTCAAGACCTACCTGCTATGGCTGCGGCTGGTCCGCGCATTGGACGCCTATTCAAGCGGAAGTTCCCTGACCGAAGCTGCGCATCTGGCCGGGTTTTCGGATTCGGCCCATTTCAGCCGCACCTTCCGCCGGACTTTCGGACTGCCCGCGACGACACTGACGCGAATTTAGCCCTTGCGTTCAAGCGTGCCAGCCGCGCCGCGCCTAAACGGGACTTCTCACAACCCGAATGAGGAGAACCGAAATGACCACCAATACGAACATCAAGTCGACGCCTTGCGACAATGCAAACTGCAAGTGCCAGAACTGCAATTGCGGCGCCAATTGCCGCTGCGGCAAGTAAATGCACCGATCCGGCGGGGCGTTGGCGACAGCGCCCCGTCATCCTTAGTGTACCGATATTCCCATATCATAATGCGCAATCCCGCCTGTTGCGACAAAGCGCAAAAGACAATTGTTGTTTAAACCAGATGTTTGCCCCATCCTCTCCCGAATAAACAGGAATGCCGCGATCAAACGAGCATTCGAGATGTCCAGGGAGAAGCGGTGATGATGAGACGGCTGCACATGTTCGATCGCTGGCTCGACCGGGCTGATACCAGCCGGGCTCCCCAAAGATGACTGACAGCACAGAAGCTGTCGCGTCCACACCGGTAATGCCACTTCCAACGGGACCAATCGGAACGGCGCCCCAGCGTGTCCACTGGCAGACGTGGTATGCGCTCGCGGTATTGACCGCCTTCAACATTTTCGCCGGCATGGACAGAGTCGCAATCGCGATTCTGATGGAGCCGATAAAGCTCGATCTGCTGCTGTCGGACAAGCAGCTGGGTCTGATATCCGGGCTGGCATTCGCGCTATTCTATGCCCTGTTTGGCCTGCCCCTCGCCTGGCTGGCGGATCGTTCCTCGCGCCTGCGCCTGATCAGCTGGTGCCTTGCGCTGTGGAGCGCGATGACCGCGATGAGCGGACTCGCAACAAGCTTCGTCCAGTTGTTCCTGGCCAGGACCGGAGTCGGCATTGGCGAGGCTGGCTGCATTCCGCCGGCCCACTCGCTGATTGGCGACTATTTCTCCAGAGAGCGAAGACCTCTGGCCCTCAGCCTGTTCAACTCCGGCGCAGCAGTCGGCGGGGCATGCGGATTGTTTGTCGTTGGCACGATCGCACAGCATTTCGGTTGGCGCGCGGCCTTGCAGATCATCGGCACCATTGGCCTGCCGCTTGCGCTGCTCGCCTGGACGACCCTGCGCGAGCCCCCGCGCCCCCAGTCGGACACGCCCACGAAAGAAAGCGCATTCCAGTCGATCCGCGCACTGCTCAGCCGGCGTGCCTACGTTCACATTATTATCGCCTTCTCGCTCAGCCAGGTCAGCGCGCACGGCTTCGCGCCGTGGGAGCCGCCCTTCCTGATGCGCAGCTTCAACATGCAGCTTCCCGAAATCGGCGCCTGGCTGGGCGCGATCAGCATTGGCTGCGGTGCTGGCGGCGTGCTTGCGAGCGGCTTCGTCACGTCCGGCCTGATGCGGCGCGACATTCGCTGGGAGTTGTGGGTGCCGACAGCCTCCCTCGCGATTGCCGTGCCCTGCCTCGTGGGCGTGGTCCTCAGCGGCGCATCATGGGTAGCGTTGCTGATGATTGCCGTGATCCATTTCATGACCGGCGCAGCCTCGGTTTCGATTTCCGCCGTGCAGTCCGTCTCCGAGCCGCACCGGCGCGCGACCGCCGTGGCCATGGTGATGCTCATCGGCTCGATGATGGGCGGCCTGGGATCATACCTCATCGGCCTGACCAGCGACCTGCTGATGCCGATGTTCGGCAAGGAAAGCCTGCGCTATTCGTTTCTGTCTGTGTCAGGCATCATGGCCTGGGCGGCGGTGCATTATTTCCTCGCATCACGCTCATACGCCAAGAACAGGATCAGTTTCACGGCGTGACGCGGAGAAAATGCAAACCGGGATCTCAGGCGCAATTGCCGCCTGAACGATTCAAAACGGCAGCTTGAACCCCGGCGGCAGGCCCATGCCTTGCTGGGCTTTCGCCATTTCGTCATTCGCCACCTGATCGGCCTTGCCGCGCGCATCGTTGAAGGCGGCGGTGATCAGGTCTTCGAGAATGGGCTTTTCGGCCAGGGCCATCAGACTGTCATCGATGGCAACGCCGATCACCCGGCCTTTCGCCGAGCAGCGGATCTTGACCATGCCGCCGCCGGACACGCCTTCCACTTCGATGCCGTCGAGCTTGCCCTGGGTCTCGGTCATCTGCTTCTGGATGGTCTCGGCGGCGGCTTGGGCGGCCTTGATCATCTCTTCCATAGACTTCATTTTAGTATCTTTCCTATCTGTTCCATTGGCGGCGGCCCGCGTGGTGCGGTGCCTGCTCGTCCTCATTGACAAATTCGGCTGCCGGGAAGGCAGCGAATACCGCTTCAACCAGCGGGTCCTGCCGCAGGGCTGCTTCCTGCGCCACGCGCATGGCCTCTGCGATTTCCCGCAGAGATGGCGCGCCTTCCTGCGTGGTCGATTCCACAGTCCAGCGGCGACCCGTGGTCTTAAACAGTGCATCACGCAATTGCGCCGAGGGATCGCCCGGATAGCCGGGGACAAGGCTGTAGCGCAGTTCATCGCCGCCCAGCGCCGCCACGCGTATCCAGTCGCGCATGATCTGTGAGACCTGCAAGTGACCCGCGCGGTCGACCATGTTGACCAGCGCTTCCCACGGCGGGCTCGCTTCGCCGGATGGCGCGGACTTGCTCGGCGCATCGCCGGGCGCCAGAGCCGGGCCGCGCGCGGCAAGTTCTTCCAGCTTTTTCACCAGGCTGCCCGGATCGGGCATGTCGCTGGCGTGCATCACGCGCAACAGCGCCATTTGCGCAGCGGCAAGCGGATCGGGCGCGGTGCGCACTTCGTCGTGCCCCTTCAGCAGCAATTGCCACAGGCGGTGGATCTGCCCGGCGGAGAGGCTGCCCGCCCAGCCCTCGATCGCCATGCGCTCCTCAGCGGACACGGCATCGGCCGCGCCCTGCCCCAGCTGCGCCAGCGCGATGCGGTGGGTTAGCTCCATGGCCCCGCGCAGCAGCGCCAAGGGCTCAATCCCCAGCGCGAATTGCTGCGCCACCAGTTCGAGAAGCTCCGGGCCCTCACCGGCAAGTAGCGCGGCATAGAGGCGGCGCTGCAGGCTCTTGTCGGCAAGGCCGAGCATGTCCTGAACATTGGCCGCAGTCACCGTGCCGTCACCGCCGAGGTCCGCGTGAGCAATCGCCTGATCGAGGATCGAGAGGCCATCGCGCACTGAACCTTCGGCAGCGGCGGCGATCATGGCGAGCGCCTCGCTCTCTGCAGCAACGCCTTCGGCCCCGCAAATCCCGGCGAAGTGCTGGGCCAGTTCGGGCGCAGGAATTCGGCGCAAGTCGAAGCGCTGGCAGCGGCTGAGGACCGTGACGGGAAGCTTGTCTGCCTCGGTCGTGGCGAAGAGGAATTTCACATGCGGCGGCGGCTCTTCCAGCGTCTTGAGCAGCGCATTGAACGCATTGCGCGACAGCATATGCACTTCGTCGACGATGTAGATCTTGTAACGCGCGGAAACGGCGGCGTAGCGCACGGCTTCGATAATCTCGCGCACGTCGTCGACGCCGGTGTTGCTCGCCGCGTCCATTTCGATCACGTCGATGTGGCGGCCTTCGGCAATGGCGACGCAAGGCTCGCAGACACCGCAGGGGTCGATCGTCGGCCCGCCCTGCCCGTCCGGCCCGATGCAGTTCAATGCCTTGGCGATCAGCCGCGCGGTGCTGGTCTTGCCCACGCCGCGCACCCCGGTCATCAGGAAGGCATGGGCCAGCCGGTCCCGCTTTATCGCATTGCCCAGAGTCTGGACCATGGCTTCCTGCCCGATCAGCTGGGCGAAAGTCTGCGGGCGATATTTGCGGGCGAGGACGCGGTAAGGCTGGGCCGGTGCGGCGGAAACGGGGGCTGAAGCCGATGGAAGCGGGGCGACCGGTTCCGGCAAGCCAAACATCGATTCCTGCCCAGCGGCCTCCAGCTCAGTGGCACTGGGCGCGGCTTCAGCTTCTTCCACTTCGCCGCCGGGAATGTCGTCGGATTCGACCATGGCGGTCCTGTTAGAGCCTAGCCCACGAAATGTCGAAGGGTGTGTGTGCTTATGCGCAAGCGGGTTTGTCGGAAATTGGCTCACGCCGGAGCGAAAAAGTCGAGGTTCGAGAACCGAAGCGGAACGGCCATTCGGGCCGTGAGCACCGGAAGCGCAGAAAGTCGGTTTTTGCAGCCCGGCATGGGGCAATTCCCGACAAACCCGAAAGGAGCCGGCCGACCCGCCGCAACCCGTTGTGGCTGCTTCCTTCCGGACCTGACCAGGTTGGCGGACGCAAGCGTCCGACCGACTCCCGGCAGCGCCTATGGCAATTGCCCCGGAAAATCGCAAGCGTTTCGCCAAAGTCAGATTGAAACGGCTCGATCAATTTGCAAAACAGGGACAATCTACCAAGGGGGGTATCATCATGAACAGGAAAGCCACGCATCTCTTCGCCAGCCTCGCGCTGATTGCCACTGCCGTTCCCATGCCGGTTTTGGCGGACACGCCCAATTTCGGCGACGACTCGGGCCGCTTCGCCAAAGATGGCGAATGTGACGACATGCGTTTCGACGGACCGGGCATGACGGATACGCTGCTGATTGACAGCGATATTTTCCACGACGCCACCGACTGCCGCACCGCCTTCAACCAGGGTCGGCTGCGCTATCTGGGCGGCCACCGCAACGGCGCGCCGACCACCTCGAATTCCAATTCACGCCGCGATGCCAGCCACATCCAATGGGGCAATGACACCAGCAAATATGCCAAGGATGGCGAGTGCGATGACAAGCGCTTCACCGGCCCGGGCATGACTTCCACGCCGCTGCTCGATTCGGACATCCAGCATGACGCGACGGATTGCCGTGCGGCCTATGAGCAAGGCCGACTGGAACTGCGAAGCTAAGTCAGAAGTCTAACGAAAATTGTCGGCGTAAGCCTGAATCTTGAGGCGCCGGGGCGGGGTCTGCTGCACGCGAGCGGCGATCCCGTGCTGGTCGGCATAGGCCTGCGCTTCGGCCTGCGAATCAAATTTCAGCACTACCTGCACCTGGGTATCACCCGAACCGCTCCATCCCATCAAAGGGTCGGGGCGGCGTGCTTCTGCGGGCACGAATTCGAGAATCCACTGATCGACAAGCGCCTTGCCGGACTGCATGGCGTTTTTCGGGCGTTGATAGATGCGCGCGGTCATGATCGACGCTTTCTTCGCAATCGGCGGCGGAATCAAGAGCGGCGATTGGCCTCGAAGGCATTTTTCGTCTTGAGGCTGGGATCTTCCGCCCATGGCTCGTCCGGCCAGCGGTGCTTGGGATAGCGGCCTTTCATGTCCTTGACGACATCGCGCCATGATCCGCGCCAGAAGCCCGGCAGGTCGCGCGTCGTCTGGATCGGCTTGCCGCCCGGCGACGTCAGCTTGAGCAACAGCGGCTGCGGCGGCTGGCCGAACGTGGGATGTTTGTTCAAGCCGAACAGCGCCTGCACGCGCACTTCCACTGACGGTCCGCCGTCATCGTCATAGTAGATCGCGTGGCTGGTCCCGGCGGGACTGGCGAACTGGGACGGAACCAGTTTGTCCAGAAGTTGCCGATCTGCATGGGTGAGACGGCCAAGCAGTGCCTGATGGAGCGCCTGCGGATCGATATCGCCGAGCCGCCTGCCCAGCAGCGGCGCCAGCCATTCATCCAGACTGGCAAGCAGCGCCTCATCTGAGAGCTTTTCCAGACCGGCATAGCGTGCGCGGCGCAGCAAGGCCTCGCTGCCGCGCGAAAACGGCAGAAGCGCGAGGCCCGCCTCCCGGACACGTTGGATCAGGAAGGCAGCGATGGCATCGGCATCGGGAGCCGGATCAGGCCCGCGGGCCAGCGTGACTGCGCCCAGCCGCTGCTCGAGCAGAGCTTCGACACGCTTTTCCGCCGGGATCCATTTGAGCACATGCCGACGCGCGATGCGGTGACCAAGCCAGCGCTGCACTTCGGCTTCGGACAGGGCAATCGCGCCCGTAATACGCGCGCCTTTCGCCTCCCCTTGCGCTTCGCCCACGGCGAGCCATTCGGCGCGGGAAAGCGGCGATGCGGGATCGAGCCGCAGCCCCCTGCCCCCGCAAGTCAGCCAGTCCTCGCCCGAAGAGCCGCGACGTTTCGCGAGATTATCGGGAAAGCCTTCTGCCAGAAGGATGGCGAGCGGCGGCCCGGCCACGCTATCGGGCGGTGCCAGCTGCTGCGCCAGCTTCGCCCAGCGCGCGGCCAGCTTGCGGGACGATTCCGCGCGTGAAGACCTATCGCCGTTCCATCGATCCAGACGCTGGGACAAGTCATCGCCGCGCCCGCCCAGCCCGCGTTCCTGCAATAGCAGCGCCAGGCGTGCTGCACTTTCCGCTGCGCCATGCTGCGCAGCATAGAGCAGCATGTGCGCGAGTTCCGGCTCCATCGGCAGCCCTGCCATCGACCGGCCATGATCGGTGATCGCGCCACTGACATCGAGCGCACCCAGCGCCTGCAACTTCGCCTTTGCTGCAGCCCATGCTGCACTCGGCGGCGGGTCGAGCCAGGCCAAATCGGATGCATCACGGGCTCCCCATTTCGCCAGGGCAAGCCGCAAGGGCGCGAGGTCCGAAGTGAGCATTTCGGGCGGATCGAATGCTGCGCGGCCCGAATGCGCGGCTTCTTCCCACAGGCGGTAGGCAACGCCCGGTCCCTGCCGTGCCGCGCGTCCTGCCCGCTGCGCGGCCGCGGCCTGGCTGGCAGTGTGCGTCACCAGCCGCGTCACGCCCGCCGCTTTGTCAAATTCGGCGCGGCGGGAAAGCCCTGCGTCGATGACGACGGAGACACCATCCAGCGTAATCGAAGTTTCGGCAATCGCGGTTGCCAGCACGATGCGGCGGCGGCCTTCAGCGTCGCGACGTATCGCCATGCGCTGCTCGGCGGGACTGCACTGGCCATGCAGCGGCAAAACCAGCGCGCCGGGCAAGCGCTCAGCCAGAAGCTTGGCCGTGCGGCCGATTTCCCCTACGCCGGGGAGGAAAACGAGAATATCGCCTGCCTGCTCGCGCCACGCGGTCTGCACTGCACTCGCCATCGCATCTTCGATCCGCACTTCGGGCCGCGCACCCAGCCAGCGAATTTCGAGTGGATGCGCCTTGCCCTCGCTCTCGATCACGGGAGCGCGCTGTCCGTCCTTGCCCAGCAGCGCGGCGAAGCGAGCACCGTCGATAGTCGCCGACATTACCACCAGCCGCAAATCCTCGCGCAGGACCGCCTGGCTTTCGATGGCGAGCGCGAGGCCGAGGTCGCTGTCGAGATGCCGCTCATGCGCCTCGTCGAACAGCACTGCGGAGATGCCCGCCAGCTCTGGATCGGCGAGGATCGCGGAAACAAAAATGGCTTCGGTCACGACCAGGATGCGCGTGGCGGCGGACCGCTTGCTGTCGAGCCGGGTGAGATAACCGACAGTCTGACCCACAGCTTCGCCCAGCATTTCCGCCATGCGTTCGGCCGCCGCACGGGCCGCGACCCGGCGGGGCGACAGGATGATGATTGTGCCCGTGCACCATTCCTCGGCAATCAGCGCCGGCGCAACGGCAGTCGTCTTGCCGGCGCCGGGCGGAGCTATCAGCACCGCGCTCGCGCCCTGGCGGAGTGCGGATTGCAGCGCGGGCAGCACGTTCAGGATTGGCAAGTGGTCCACGCAAGCGCGTCTAACGGGCAATTGCACTGGTTGCCAGAATTCATGGGCTCGGCGAGAACTGATCCGGGCTCCGCGAGTTGTATGCATCGGTCCCGAACGCGAAAGACTGTAAATGCGACCCCACATACTCAAATCGCTGCGCTGGCACAGACCCGAGAGCCGCATACTGCTGGCCTTTCTCGTGCTTGCCATAGCCGGGTTCGCGATGATCAAGCTGGCATCGGAAGTCGCCGAGGGGGATACCTTTGCGCTGGACAAGCTGATTTTGCGCGGCCTCCGGACCAGCTCCGACCCCTCACTGCCCATCGGTCCCGCGTGGTTGAAACACGCGATGATTGATTTCACGGCGCTGGGCAGCGTAGCCCTGCTGTCGCTGATCACCTGCTGCTCAATCGGCTATCTCGCTGCCGTGCGGATGTACCGCCTTGCCGGATTCGTCGCCCTGTCGACGGGTCTTGGGGCTGTGCTCAGTGCCGGCTTGAAGGCGCTGCTGGCGCGCCCGCGGCCCGAGATTGTGCCGCACCTTGTTGAAGTCAATTCCCTCAGCTTTCCGAGCGGCCATGCCATGAATTCGGCCATCATCTATCTTACCCTGGCAGTCCTTCTCGCGCGGGGTCAGCAGCGACGCTCCGTCCAGATTTATCTGATCAGCATAGCCATCGCGCTGGTGCTGCTGGTCGGTTCGAGCCGGGCCTATCTGGGCGTCCATTGGCCCAGCGACATTCTGGCCGGCTGGACGATCGGGGCCATTTGGGCGGCGCTGTGCTCGCTGGTCTCGCGGCAACTGCAGCGCCGCCGACAACTTGACGGGGCGACTGACAAGTGGACAATTGGCTGATCCCTTAGCTGACGAGCTGGCGGCTGTTCGCACTTGCAGATGAGACAAGATGCTTGCGCCCGGTTGCCGGCAGCCTAATCTGCACGCGTTCCTTGTTGCTAACGGGGGGTGATAATGATGGGAATGAGGGATAGCCGTTGCATAATGACTGCAGCACTTCCGGCACTGATATCTCTATCCGGTTGCGGACAAATGACTGGCAAGAACGACAGCAACGCAGCGCCGCAGGCGGCATTGTCGCAAATCGGCTCCGGTGGCCGTGTGGCGGCGTCCCCAGCCCAGCCAACTAACAGCAACCCGGATAGCGCCATCGACTTCGGCGACGATGCCAGCAAATACTCGCGCGACGGCGAATGCGATGACAAGCGCTTCAGCGGAGCAGGCATGACTGAGACCCCCTTGCTTGATTCCGATGTCCGCCATGACGCGACCGATTGCCGCGCGGCTTATCGGCAAGGCAGGCTGGCACTTGGCGCGGCGCCAGCCACTTCATCCAGCAATTATGCCGACAGCGGCGTAAACCACATTCAATGGGGCGACGATGCCAGCAAATATGCCCGCGATGGCGAATGTGATGACAAGCGTTTCAGCGGCGCGGGAATGACCCTGACGCCCTTGCTCGACTCCGACATCCAGCACGACGCGACAGATTGCCGCGCGGCATTCGCCCAGGGGCGGTTGTCACTGAGGGAATAACCGCCGAGGAGCGCTCAATAGCGGCGCGCGACGGCAAATTCGGCGGCTTCGGCCATGGCGCTGCGTGCCTCTCCGGCTGGAAAACCGGCAATAGCGTCAATCGCGCGCTGGGCATAAAGCCGCGCTCGTTCCCGGGTGGCACTGACGCAGTCACGCCGATTGATCAGGGCGACTGCGTGGGCCAGGTCTTCGTCCTCGGTGCGAAAGCCGGCAATCGCATCCTGCCAGAACTGGCGTTCTTCCGCCGTGCCGCGTGCATAGGCGAGGATCACTGGCAAGGTCATCTTGCCGTCGCGGAAATCGTCGCCCTTGCCCTTGCCCATTTCGGCGCTGTCGGAATCGTAATCGATCGCATCGTCGACCAACTGGAAGGCAATGCCCAGGTTTCGGCCATAGTCTTCCAGCGCGCGTTCATCGGCATCGCTGCGTTCCGCGACGACGGCGGCAATGCGGGTGGCAGCGGCGAAGAGCGCGGCGGTCTTGGCACCAATGATGGACAGGTAACGGTCTTCGCTGGTCTCGATATGGCGCTGGGCCGAAAGCTGATCGACTTCACCTTCGGCGATCACTGCGGAGGCATGGCTGAGGATTTTCAGCACCTTGAGGCTTCCGTCCTCAACCATCAGTTCGAAGGCCCGGCTGAATAGAAAGTCACCCACCAGCACCGAGGCGGGATTGCCAAACACGATGTTGGCAGTTTCCTTGCCGCGGCGAAGGTCTGACCCGTCAACCACATCGTCATGCAGGAGAGTGGCAGTGTGAATGAATTCGACTGCGGCGGCGAGCTTGTGATGACGAGTGCCGTGATAGTCACACAGCTCTGCGCCCG